>JAEEGL010014706.1_pt1 | contig 12789 bp, 10 predicted proteins | sample 9134231 | NCBI WGS metagenome assembly JAEEGL01 (sample SAMN16246548, study PRJNA631951) | gut metagenome | biome: gut microbiome; feature: rumen; material: fiber-attached | host: Bos | place: Iran: Karaj | collected 2018-10 | reverse complement strand
GTGAATGGCATGTTCTCCAGGCGATTCACCTTGTTTGGTAGCATGTAGCGTGGAAGCTTGGTCTTTAATGCTTTGATAAGGTCACCTTCTGTGATGTCGCCCACATAGTAAAGCACTATTTTCCCTTGTTCCTTGGCGTAGATGCAGCCCGAAAGCTTTATCTCTGGCACAAGGTTTACATTTGCTTCGATTTCCCCAAGCTCGATACGGTGTCCCATATGCTTGATTTGGAAATCTTTTCTAGAATGGAACACAAGCTCACCGTATTCGTTGATGTGACCTATGTCACCAGTTCTATATATGATTTCTGGGTAGGCTGTATTCAAAGGATTTTGTACATAAGCCTCAGAAGTCTTTTCTGGATTGTTGTAATATCCAAGGGTTACTGATGTTCCTCTGATACAGATTTCCCCCTGCTCTCCATCAGCTGCAAGTGTATTGTCTTCCTTCAAAAGCATGATTTCTGTGTTTTTAAATGGGAAGCCAACAGGAATAACCTCATCATCAGCAAACTCTCTTTCCACTGGATAGTAGCAGCACATTCCTGTACCCTCTGTTGGTCCGTAGAGATTGAAAAACTTTGCTTCTGGCACTGCTTCTCTCCACAATCTAAATTGCTTGATTGGGAAGACTTCGCTACCGAATGCGATTGTCTTTAATGTGTGTGGTACAACCGTATCAAATGTCTTGAAAGCACTAATCATGGTAAGGGCTGATACAACCCAGCAAACTGTATTGATGTTGTGCTCATTAATGTATTCCACAAGCTTGATAGGGAACATGAAATATGAATGTGGAATCAAATATGTGGTTGCTCCGAATTTAAGTGTTGGATAAAGCTCCTTGAGACAGGCATCAAAATAAAGTGGTGTCTGGTTTCCGAAAACTGTATCCTCATTAAATCCAAGTGTCTCTGAAAGCTGCTCGATATAATCAATTACTGAACGGTGGCAAGCACATACACCCTTTGGCACTCCTGTAGAGCCTGATGTAAATACGATATAGATTGGATCAGTATCGATAGCTTTCTTTCTAACTAAAGCAAGCTTATCCACATCTGGCTTAGTATTTACCATATCTTTGAACAATAAAACCTTAGCTTTATACTCAAAATCGTTTGCAATATCCACTGTGGAATCATCGCAGATAATAACCTTTGGCTTGCAATTTTCGAGAATAAGCTGAATACGTGTAGCAGGCATTTCGCTATCGATTGGTACGTAATAGCATCCTGCATTGATTACTCCAAAGAAAGTAGCAATTGTATTTGGGCTCTTCTTCATAAATACAATAACCGGCTCTCTGCTGCATCCCATCTCAAGGAGGTTTGTTCCTACAGAATCCATGATGTTTTTAACATCAGAAAATGTAAGCTGTACCTCGTCGTCAGCATATGCAATCTTGTCCGGTACTCTTACAAGACTATCGTTAATATAGTCTAAAACATTGTTTTGCATTTCATTATCCTTCTTTATATTAATTCTTTGTATTCTGGCCTGAGTCTTGCGCATTTCATTACACAATCCCTTGCCAAAACATCTATTATGTCAAGAACACCTTCTATATGATTATCTCTTTTTGCTATAGAAAGCTCTGTACATCCTAAAATAACTACTTCTGCTCCGGAAGCTAAAAGCTGATTTTTAACCAGCTCAAACTCCTTCATGGAAACAGGCTTGCCTGCCTTTACCTCATCATAAATGATGCTCATTACAAGCTTTTGATTTTCCCCGTCTGGATAAACGCACTGAATGCCATAATCCATAAACACAGAATCAAAAAGCCTGGTGGAAACTGTTCCATCAGTGGCCATAATGCCAACTTTTTTTATCCCATGCTCTGATAAATAATCTGCCGCTTCTCTAATTCCATTGGAAACTGGCACATCCACACTCTTGGCTATCTGCTGATGGAAATAGTGTGCAGTGATACATGGAATTGCTATGTAATCAACATCCTGCAACTCCAAGCGATTTGCCAAATCTATAATCTTTGGCAATGGACTTTCCTTTGTTTTGTCCAAGATATAGCCTGTGCGATCTGGAATAGACGGTGAATTATAAATCACCATTTCTATATTATCCTGGTCGGTGGCTGCATCTGTCATTTCTATAATGCGGCGCATAAAATATGCTGTAGCCATAGGCCCTAGGCCACCTATTATACCTAACTTTTTCATTCTCCCTTATTGCTCCTGATTGTCATTAAAATATGTGTAAATTTCTCTATCATAGTTGTGAGAATGATAATGAGCATCTGAATATGTCATTAATTCCTCGTCTGTCAGATAGAAGCCTTTGAAGCCTTTGTCTAATCGTGGTGTAGTATCAAAATGACGCCAGCCTTCACCACAATCAATTACATTCCAATAATGATGTCTTGTGGCGGTTGGAATGATTTCGATATCCTCATTTGGAATGCCTGCCCTTGTAAGCAAAGCCTTGCTAACTGCGAAATAGTTGTAGCAGTCGCCATGTCTGTTTTTAAGGCCATCGTAGGCCCCCTTTAACCAATCTCCGCTATCTTCACTTTCGCTGTAACCGATATTACCTTGCACCCACACATAAATGGCATGAGCCTTATCATAAGCAGACATGTCATCAGTGATTATCTCTGCAAGAACCTCATCTGCTAAAGCGAATACTTCTTCCTCGGTGTATTCCTGCTGAATCACTGTGATTGTGCCTTCTTTTAAATCCATATTGCCCATTGAATCTGTGGCAGTGTAAATCACAGTGTACTCGCCAGGTGTATCTATATCAACATTGCTGCTGTCCACTTGGACCTCAATATCGGTGTCCACGTTATCGGTAACAACCACATCTGTTTTGAAGCTTACAGATGTACCTGCATAGACGATTTTATCAAGCTGACCCTCTATAACTGGAGGCTCGATATCGTATTCCTGGACGAGATTTAGAACTGTATCTGCTTCTGTCTTGTTGCCTGAGCCATCCTCTGCAACAATTGTAATGGGAATCTGACCATAATTGTCAAAGCTTATAGCCTCACCAAAGTATACTGAAACATCACCCGACAAATCACTTACAGATTCAACAAAATCCTGGGCTGTTGGAATCTCTTCCATGGTGCGGGTCAATTCCTTTACAGTAAGCTCTGGTGCAACAGTGTCCTGTACCTCCAAAGTGCATTGATATGTATACTTACCGGAGATGATTCCTACATCATAGGTGCCTGGGAAATCAGTGGTGATAACTGTGCCACTTGTGAACTCCGCAGTCTGCTCCGGATTTTTCAAAAAGTCTGCTGCAGAAACTTCCCCACCAAGCTCTACAACACAGCTAGAATATACCCTGTTTGAATAGTCATAATAAAAATAGGCTCCCACACCTAAGCAGACTGCAATAACAGCTGCTAATGGTATGAAAAGCCTATATATCTTTCTAGTTTTTTTCTTATTCTTTTTTGACGATTTTGTCATTCCCATGATACATATTCTCCCGAGCGTTTACACTCAAGGATAATTTTAGCAATCATGGGTATTATAGTCAAATTTAGCTAGATTTTTACTTAATCAACGTATTAAGAATGCCTCTAAACAACTGGGCGCCGGTATTGCCGCCAAGTGTCTGGCCAAACTTTCCTCCAATTTGCTTGCCAACCTTTTTGCCAAGCTCACGACCTACAGTGCCTGCCACAGTTGTTCCTACTGATTTAGCAGCACGCTTCTTGCGGTTTGCTTCCTTTTCCTTCTCACGCTCTGCTGCTTTTGCTGCTGCAGCCTCCTCTTTTGCCTTGGCTTTAGCAGCTTCTTCCTCTTCCTTTGCAAGAGCTTCTGCCTGTTCCTTTTCTACACCCATACGAAGAAGTAGTTCGTAGGCTGACTCAGCATCTACCCCATTTGCATATTTAGAATAGAGCATGCTAGCCTTTATCGCCTTATCTCTAGAAGCATCATCAATTCCACCCATCTGGGACTGAGGTGGTAAAATAGCAACCTTCTCTACAATTGATGGAGTGCCATCCTCCTGCAAAAATGAAACAACAGCCTCTCCTGTTCCAAGAGCTTCGATTACATCTGCGGTCTTGAATGCAGGATTCTCTCTGAAGGAATCTGCCGCTGCCTTTACGGCCTTTTGCTCTGCTGGAGTGTACGCATGAAGTGCATGCTGCACCTTGTTACCAAGCTGTGCCAATACCCCATCAGGAATATCACGTGGATTCTGAGTTACGAAGAATACTCCTACTCCCTTTGAACGGATAAGCTTTACCACCTGCTCAATCTTATCAAGCAAAGGCTTTGGTGTATCATTGAATAAAAGATGAGCTTCATCAAAGAAGAATACCATCTTTGGCTTGTCCAAATCACCTACCTCTGGCATGGTTTCAAAAAGCTCTGAAAGAAGCCAAAGAAGGAATGTAGAATATAATCTGCCGTCGTTTACAAGGCTTTGGCTATCCAAAATATGAATCATACCTCTGCCCTGCTCACCTAATGTAAGAAAGTCTCTGATATCCATAGCAGGCTCGCCAAAGAACTTATCTCCCCCTGCCATTTCAAGAGCAACTACAGCTCGCTGAATAACGCCGATGCTTTGCTTGTTAAGAGTTCCATATTCAGCTTCAAACTCCTTATTATTGTCAGCTACATAATTTAGCATGGACTTTAAATCTTTTGTATCAATTAAGGCAAGATTGCTTTCATCTGCGATTTTAAACACAATTGAAAGTATGCTACTTTGGTTATCGTTTAGGCCAAGGATTCTTGAAAGTAAAAGTGGGCCCATTTCCGTAATTGTGGTACGTGCCTGAATGCCATTTTTGCCGTAGATATCCCAAAGAGTAACAGGATATCCATGATACTCAAAGCCTGCTTTCTCAAGTCCAAACCTTTTAATGCGCTCCTGCATATCGGCACTATCCTGGCCCGGATTAATCATTCCTGCAATGTCCCCTTTTACATCTGCAAGAAAGACAGGTACTCCCATGTCGGAAAATGATTCTGCCAAAACCTTCAGCGTTATGGTCTTTCCTGTGCCTGTGGCACCAGCGATAAGCCCATGTCTATTTGACATCTGTGGCAATAAATATACCGGTTCTGACTTTTCAGTATTTGCAACCCAAATCTTACCTTCTCTAATCATAATCGCCCTCCCAATGTTTATTTAAACTTCTTCAACATAACTTACAAAATCAAGATTGTTAAGATCATCTATAAGCTTTAAATGTGAATGTCTCTTCTTGAAGTCCAATTCAATCATAAGCGCTGTATCTGTACCAGATAAGGTCTTATCCTTTGTCTTATTCATGCTAGTGATTTGATAGCCCATTTCTATAAAGCTCTTACGAAGCTTTTTGATTCCGTTTGTCTCTTCTACTTCGATGTACAAGCTAACAAAACGGCTGTTTTCCTCAACACGTGTACTTAAATGCATGAGCATCAGATTGGCAATAAGCACAAGACCAAAACATACAAACCCCACTGATAAATATCCTGCACCAAAAGCCATGCCCATACATGAAGCAACCCAAAGTGTTGCAGCTGTTGTAAGACCTTTTATTTGATTTCGTCCTGTAACAAGAATAGTACCTGCACCAAGGAAACCAATTCCACTTACAACACCTGCTGGAATACGGCTTACATCGGCATTAAGCTCTGGAATGAGTGCCAGATAGATATTCAAAACTGTAGCAACTGCTGAACCTAAGCTAACAAGTGCAAAGGTACGAATACCTGCGCTGTGTCTTCTAACCACTCGCTCCCAGCCTATAAGACTGCCACAAGCTGTTGCTATCACCAGTCTAATTGCTACTGCTAAATCATCCATCCCCTGCAAGTAATCTATTATCGTATTTACCATATAACCACCTCAATATTTTAGTCTTTATTATGCCTGTTTCTTTTTGCAATGAGCCAAATAGCATGGTAATCCCACAAAAATCATTCCCCCTAGGATATTTCCAATTGTAACTGGAATCTGATTTGTAAAAAATCCAGCCACGGAAAGACTTGCAAGCTGATCTGCTGTAATGCCGTATGCCTCTACGGCCTTTGCCACGTATACATCATTTGTAGCGGCAATCATGCCCATTGGAATATAAAACATGTTTGCCACACAGTGCTCAAATCCACCTACCACAAATGCCATGATAGGAAAGAAAATAGCCCAAACCTTACCAGAAATATCCTTTGCTGCTGCACCCATAAGAATGGCCGCACATACTAAGATATTACATAGTATTCCTGATGCAATTCCTTTTATAGGAGTGATTGTGGCTTTGCCAAGAGCTACTTTTATTGAGTATGCACCTAGCAAACCTGCTGAATAATCAAGATTGCCTGAGAAATAGGTAAGAGCCACTATGATTAGGGCTCCAACTAAATTAGATAACCAAATGATACAAAGATCTCTGACCACCTTTTTCCATGAAAACCTGTGGTCCATAGCCCCCATTGATGTAAGGCAGTTTCCTGTAAAAAGCTCCCCTCCAATAAATGTAATAAGCATAAGCCCTACTGGGAAAATAGCGCCTGCCACAAAACGCGAAAGGCCAACATTAGTAACAGCATGAGCAGCTGTTGAACTGGTAGCAGCTCCAAGGGCGATAAATGCCCCTGCCATAATTCCTAGTAGTATCATCTTGGGAAGAGGAAGACTGACCTTCTTCTCCCCTCCACAAATATTTGCCTCGATCACCTCTTCAGGTGAATTAAATATTTTGTCCATATGACCTCCCCTTCTAAAACTTTACTCTGCCTCGATTCTTTCTACTATAAAATTTGTGCATCGATTTAGTTTTAAATTGTCACTTCCACATTTCAAGCAAACATCCTTGAATTCGTGCCTGGTAAACTCTGCCCCACAGTCCCTGCATACAACTTTCGATTCCTTAACTGTGGCATCCACCTTTACTCCATCAAGAGGTGTTCCCTCGCTCATGACCTGCAGATATTCTTCGATAATCTCAGGTACATAATCACACTGATCCCCAATCAGCAAATGAATAATATTTACTTTTGAAAGATTGTTTTTTTCGGCCTGTTTATTGACTAATTCAAAAACGTATTGTGTCACTGCTAGTTCGTGCATTTCAACCTCTCATGTAAAAACCTTACTTTTCTTATTATTTTATTTCATATTGATGTTATAAACAAATATTTTTTGACAATAAAAAAGGCAGCAGATATCTGCTGCCAAAATCTTTATTGAAGTTTCATATCGCCTTCTTTAACCCAGCCAAGCTTCATTGCAATCTTGTTGAAGATTGGGCAAAGAACCGCTGGAAGGATAAAGCAAATAAGTATTAATCCAATCCAATCAAATGCTGTGATTGCAGCTTTTGAGCCGGCTGCCACATCATTTACCCAGCCTGTATACACACCAATCTGACCTACAAGTCCGCATGTACCCATACCAGATGAAACTGCTGGTCCGTTCATTTCAAGCTTGAAAAGACATGTCGCAAGAGGACCTGTGATAGCGGAGCACAGAATAGGTGCTATCCAAATACGAGGGTTCTTGATAATGTTTCCCATTTGGAGCATTGATGTACCGATGCCCTGAGAAATAAGACCACCCCATTTGTTTTCCTTAAAGCTCATGAAAGCAAAGCCAACCATCTGTGCACAGCATCCTGCTACTGCTGCACCACCTGCAAGTCCTGTAAGTGAAAGTGCTGCACAAATAGCTGCAGATGAAATAGGAAGTGTAAGTGCAATACCTACGATTACAGAAACAAGAATTCCCATAATAAATGGCTGCTTTGTTGTTGCCCACATAATAAGTGTTCCTACTGAGCTGGCAGCCTTTCCAAGTGCTGGAGCCCACCAAGCTGAAAGGGCAATACCTACACCAATTGTTACAAGAGGTGTAACCAATATGTCGATTTTTGTTTCCTTTGAAACTGCTTTACCAATTTCTGCTGAGATGATTGCTACAAATAAAACTGCAAGTGGACCACCTGCTCCACCAAGAGCATTGGAAGCAAAACCTACAGTGATAAGTGAAAACAATACAAGAGGAGGCGCCTGGAGAGCATATCCAATTGCTACTGCCATGGCAGGGCCACTCATTGCTGTGGCAAGACCACCAACTGTGTATTCCACACCGGCAATGGTAGCTACTGGCACAGTTAAAAATCCTATTCCAAACTGTGTACCAATGGTATTAATGATTGTTCCAATAAGAAGTGAACAGAACAATCCTTGAGCCATTGCCCCAAGAGCATCTACAAGATATCTTTTAACAGAAATCTCGATGTTTTTTCTTTTCAAAAATTCTCTCATTTAACAATTCTCCTTAATTAATCTTCTCCAAGTCTAGCTAACATATCGTGAATCTCCTGCTCCTTTGAGCATACAAATTCTACATTAACATCCTTTATCTCCATACCGTCCTGGGCGAAGTAAAGCTTGATATAGAAGCTTGCAAAACAGTCTGCGAAATCAACAGAAACTGTCTGCCACTCTCTGTCCTCTCCGGTGAGGGTTATCGTCTTTACGATATCTCTATCTCTGAAAACTGTCAAAGGAATCTGTGCAAGAGCGCTAAGATTCTTTGCACGTACAGTCATTGTAAGTCTGTAGTCGCCGCGTTCTTTGATTGCAACAGAAAGCATATTGGCACTGTCACGACCTGTTCTGATTTCAGATGGGTCAATGGCAAAGACAGAGCTTTCCTTGAAGTTGCAGTCGATCATATTGTCATATGAAAGCTCTTCCTCATCTGCCTCGTCTAAAAGCTGATTATCTATCTCATTGTTTTCATTTATAAGTCTAAAGAACACTGGCTTTGAAATAATGAATCTGCAAATGTTTGCAGCGCAACGCTGATAGTCAGCTCTAGTTACTGTACCATTTGCAAGTCCTTCCAATGAATTGTCATTGTTGGTGTTGTCTGCAGCACTTGTAGTAACCATGTAAAGGTCGTTTTGAGCTGCTACGATATCTGCCATATCGGCTCCGTCTCCAGCTCCTGTATTTCCGCCTTTTGCCCACCAGTCCGTCATTACGATACCTTCAAAGCCCCATTCATCCCTAAGGATTTTTGTGACCAAATCGAAGTTTGAAGATGTGTATCTTCCATTGACCGGACCGTAAGTGGTCATAACTGCATGAGCGCCTGCTTCCTTAACAGCAATCTCATATCCCTTCAAATAAAGCTCTCGGATTGCTCGCTCAGATGCCACATGCTCCGCATAGTGACGAGATGTCTCCTGTGTATTCAAGGCAAAATGCTTTATTGTTCCTGTAATGTCGTATTTATGCATACCCTTTAACTGGTATGCAGCACATTTTCCTGTAAGGAATGGATCCTCTGAAAAATACTCAAAGTTTCTACCATTCAAAGGATTTCGGTGAAGATTCATTCCTGGTCCTAGTAAAACATCTACTTTATTTTTACGAAGCTCCAAACCTTCCCACTGGTAAAGCTCTTCCATTAATTCAAGATTCCAAGTGCTTGCAAGAAGTGTTCCATTTGGCATAGCGAAGGCTTTCTTGCCTGAGTCCATTCTGATTCCAGAAGGGCCATCTGTACAGCAAGCAACTGGAATACCATAGCCTAAAAGCGAATCTGTAACACCACCAAATGCTCCACCTGTTCCTGGTGTAACCTTTGGAGAGCTCATGCCCTCTCCTCTAACTATTGCTACCAAATCATCGTCTGAAAGCTGAGCAATAAAGTCATCCATAGAAACCTTGCCTTTAGCAACATCCACAAGCTTGTAGCCCATATCCTTTGTCTGAGGGATTTCAGTTGGAAGCTCCTGCAGACGATGTTCCACTGTAGTTTTAGAGGCAGTTGGAACAGCTTCGTAAACAACTGAGAATGTTCCATCTGCATTTGCCTCAGGCTTAAATCTTGTGAAGTCAATGGTAGGTGCCATAAGCTCTGACTTCTGATCCACCACAATAGTTTCAGAAATATCTACTGATGCTGACTCCTCTGCTCGCACATCGCCACCTACGTAGAATGTATAAGTTCCCTGCTCTAGCACATAGGCGCTTTTGTGGCCTGTAACGCCAGAATCATCGTAGCAAGACATATAGTATGTTGGTACGTGGATTTCACATTCCACTGTTTCACCAGGCTCGATTTCCTTAGTCTTTTCAAATCCTACCAATACTCTTGATGGATTTCCAAGCTTGCCCTGTGGCTTTTCTAAGTAAAGCTGAACAACCTGCTGTCCTTTGCGTGAGCCGGTGTTAGTAACTGTTGCATTCACAGTAGCGCCATTAGCAACATCAAACTTTAGGTCCTTGCACTTAATATCAAAGCTTGTGTAAGATAATCCAAATCCAAATGGATATAGAACCTTGTCCTTTGCAAATGTTTCAAAATATCTGTATCCAACATAGATATCCTCCTGCTGGATGTTTCTCTTCTTTTTGCCAAAGTTTACCGTAGATGGATAATCCTCAATATCATAAGCGATAGTATCAGAAAGATGGCCTGCTGGATTTACGTCACCTGACAAAACATCAAGTACACCATTTCCACCTTCCTGTCCTCCCTGCCAGATATATGCTACAGCACTTGGATTGTACTGCTTCACCCACTTCATATCGATAATGTTACCAACATTCAAAAGAACGATTGTCTTTTCAAACGCCTCAGTAACATTTTTCAGCATTGTATGCTCATCTTCTGTTAGAAGATAGCTTCCCTCTGTTGCACTATTATCCTGGTCCTCACCTGCTGTACGACCGATTAGCACAATTGCAACATCAGACTTTGCTGCTGCCGCCTTTGCTATTTCTGGAGTAATTACCATTTCCTTTTGGAACCATGGTTCACTGGCCCATCCGATTCCGGCATCAAATGGATTATCCTTTATCCATTCATCATAGATTGCTTTTAAATCCTGGTTCAGATTATATCTATCATCAGCCTCAAGTGCTTCTTTTACGCCAATAACATACTTGGTATTAACCATACCGCCTGAGCCTGTACCGCTTTTATAGTAGTTGTACTGACTGCGGCCAAACAATGAAATGGTGGTACCTTCCTGAAGTGGTAAAACCTCACCATCATTCTTCAAAAGCACCACACCTTCAGCAACTGCGCGTCTAGCCACAGCTGCAAATCTATTTTCATCAAATAACTTTCCCGACATTCCTCCAATATCCTTTCTCCAAAATATCCTTTCAAGAGTATACATTACGGCCCCATACCTTGCATCATTTATTTTTACGAAAATCGCCCTAAATTTTGGTCTTTTTTATCAATAAAAACTTGCAATTAATTGTACGCAATGATAAGTTTTTATTTATAGAGAATTGAGGGAATTATTATGAAAAAAGGATTAGTAATGGAAGGTGGCGCCATGAGAGGCATGTTTACCTGCGGGGTAATCGATGTTCTTATGGAAAATAATATTGATTTTGACAGTGCTGTTGGTGTTTCAGCTGGTGCCACATTTGGACTTAATATTAAATCAAAACAGATAGGACGCGGGATTCGCTACAATAAAAAATATTGTAACGACAAGCGCTATGCTAGCTTTAGCTCCCTTATTAAAACTGGAGACATTTACAATGTGCCATTTTGCTATGGCACTCTTCCATACGAGCTTGATAAATGGGATTACGATACCTTTTACAAGAATCCTATGGATTTCTTCTGTGTTGCCACTGAATTATCTACCGGAAATGCGGTATATCATAAATGCGACAACTATGACTGCACTCCAGATGGAATAGACATTCGCTGGATTAGAGCCTCCGCTTCTATGCCAGCAGTTTCAAAACCTGTTCCAATTGGAGATGATTTATATTTAGATGGTGGAATGTCAGATTCCATTCCTCTTCGCTTTATGGAAAAGCAAGGCTGTGACAAAATCCTTGTTATCGAAACCCAGCCAGCGGACTATATTAAAAAGCCTCAGAAATACATGGGAATTATTAGATGGCTTTTAAGAAAATATCCACGAATGATTGACACTATGGAAAACAGGCACAACATGTACAATGCCCAAAAGGCATACGTTAAAAAACAGGTAGCAAATGGTAATGCCTTTGTAATCAGGCCAGATGCCCCACTTAATATTGGTGCTACAGAAAAGAACCCAGAAGAATTGCAACGTGTTTACGATATCGGTAGACGCATTGCCACAGAAAATCTAGAAAAAATAAGAGCTTATCTGTAAATTCATCCTGTTTTCTATATTTAATATGTAATACAAAATTTATTCACTAAATATCTGACAAAAGTATGATATGATGTAAATATCAAATAGGGGAAATTTGAACTATGAGGTTCATAAAAGAAAGGGGTTTATTATGTTAAAAGACTATACTAAAATTCCTGCTCCACTAAACTCAGATGTTGTTTTGAAAATAATTCCTGGTCACTTCGCAACCAACCACTCCCACATCACAAACTACATGGAAATCGGAACAATAAAGACCAGATGCAACGAAGCTCATGGCGTAGCCCAGCTTCTTGCAATGCACTACTCCGTTTCCACACCAGTAGACACAATCGTATGTGCCGATGGCATGGAAGTAGTTGGAACCTATCTTGCTGAAGAACTAACAAAAGCCGGCGTAGCAAACTACAATCAGCACAAGACAATCTATGTCACTGCCCCAGAGCTTGCATCTTCCGGCCAGCACATCTTCCGCGATAATCTGCAACTGACTATCCGCGACAAACACGTTCTTTTATTATTCGGATCACTATCCACAGGCCGCACTCTTGAAAGCCTGGCCGAATGTGTACAATACTACGGTGCAACCATCAGCGGTGCCTGCGCCATCTTCTCAGCCGTACGAGAAGTGGACAACATCCCTGTAACAGCCGTATTCCACGACGAGGACATCCC
>JAEEGL016501828.1_pt1 | contig 12790 bp, 5 predicted proteins | sample 9134231 | NCBI WGS metagenome assembly JAEEGL01 (sample SAMN16246548, study PRJNA631951) | gut metagenome | biome: gut microbiome; feature: rumen; material: fiber-attached | host: Bos | place: Iran: Karaj | collected 2018-10 | reverse complement strand
TTACCGCCCGGAGGGACCCATTGACCGGGAGTATCAGTCCAGGCGCTATTTCCTCACCGACGAGGGATACAGCGCCCTGCGGGCCGGGCAGCTGGTGGAGCTGGAATTCCGGGAGAGCCACGTGGCGGAGATCACGGGCATCTCCTTCATCCCCACCGGCCAGGTGAGCCTGGACCTGGGGAACGCCTATGTGACCTGCAGCCGGACGAACGCCGGCGGCGTCCCGACCCAGACCGGACGAAGCAGCTTCCCGGGGATATCGGGAGCGCCGACGAGCGGCGTGATCCGGCGCAATGCCGACCCCGATCTGCGGGGAGAGACCGGGGTCGTACAGCCGCTGTATCTGCGCTTCACCACCGGCAGCCGACAGGATAACGCCGGGGCGGGCATCGACAACCCGGTGCGCCTGACTCTGGGCTGCTACGGCAGCTCGGGATACCTGGAGGAGCGCAGCTACCCGGATATCCGGCCCTTTATCCAGAACGGGACGCGGAGCTTCCCCGCCGATGAGGAGACGGAAGCGGTCATCCTGACGGAGGACATCCAGGAGATCCGCTGGATCGAGCTTACGGTGCTTCCCTCCGACAGCGGGCAGCTCGCCCTCTGGAACCTGGGCGCGGTCACGCTGCGGCTGGGGGATTCCGGGCAGCAGCTTCGGCGGGAGCTGACCGAGAGCATCCCGGAGGGAGAGACCCGGCACCTGAGCTTTGCGAACGTCTACATTTCCGGGGAGATCACCTATCCCCTCGAACCCCCCTCCCGGGCGGAGATGGGCGGAGTGCCCTCCAGAACGCACATCAGCGGCGGAGAGCTGGGCCTTCTGCTGGAGTCCGGCCAGGGCATCCGGGTCAATCCCACCGTGTCCGGCTCGACGGAGGGCTTCCGGATCGAGCTGGTGAGCCTGGAGCCCACCGCCGGGGTGACCGGAAAGGCGAGTATGACCTCGGCCCACAGCTATACGGAGCGGTATCTGGAGGAGCTGGCGGCGGAAGCCGGGCAGCTGGAGAAGAGCGAATCGTCCGCCGAGGCGGGCGCCGCCCGGCGGATCCTGGAGATCATCAAAGAAATCACCGAGTCCCGGGGAAGCTTTGATTCCGACAGCCTGGGCGCGACCTTCATGGCCCCCCGGAACTTCAGCGGAAGCAGCCTGTATTACCGCATGATCGTCAGCTCCCGGGAGACGGGGGCCACGGCCTTCTCCATCGATCTGACGGTCCAGAGCGAGGCTGATCCCCTGGGAGAGGCCATCACGGCGCTGCGGACGGTGCAGAACAACGAACTCCTGCAGAAAATGAACGAGGGCCTGGCGTCCATCGGCTCTTCCGCGCCGACGGAGGGAGCTCCCGCAGGCGGAGCCCCCGCAGGCGGAGCTCCTGCGGACGGAGCCCCCACAGACGGAGCCTCCGCAGGCGGAGCCCCTGCGGACGGAGCCCCCGCGGACGGAGCCCCCGCGGACGGAGCCCCCGCGGACGAAGAGCCCGCAGACGGAGTCCCCGCGGACGAAGAGCCTGCGGACGAAGAGCCCGCGTATGAAGAGCCCATATACGAAGAACCCGCGGACGAAGAACCCATATACGAAGAACCTGCATATGAAGAGCCTGCCCGGGAAGAGATACCGGCGGAAGACGAAGAGAGCCCGGGCGGAGAGAGCCCGGAGGCGTACACAGAAGAAACATCTGCCCCGGCGGATGACGGCGATGACCTGCCGGAGAGCGCCGGTACGGAAGATGACGGGAGCATGGAAGGAGGTTCGGAGGGAGCTTGACGAAACGAAGGATTCTGACCGCTGCCGTCATCCTTGCAGCGCTGCTGCTGATCGGGCTCATTCTGTTCCTCAGCGTCCGGGGGCGGCGCCTGGAGCGATTCAGCGGCGGAGAGGATACGCCCTATCCCTATGCCTGGACGGAGAACCGGGACGGAACGGTGCTGGTGGAGCCCTGCGGGGAGATCCCGGCAGGCTTCGGCTGGACCGTCGTTGAGGCGGATGCCGCCGTCGCCGTCGCCCCGGAGCAGAGCGAGGAGGGGAAAACCTCCTTCCTTCTCACCCCCGAAGGGGGCGAGGACTGCTTCTTCATCCTGGCCCTCACGGGCGGCGAGGATGGAGAAGAAGAGCTCGGCCGACTGATCATGACACTGGAGATCAGCGGCACAAGGCAACGGAAAGCCGCCGTCGTCGGCCATCGGCTGGAGCTGGTGGAGAACGTCCTGCGCGGCGGGGAGAGCTTTGGCGCGCCCTACCGCATCTGGACCGGGGAAAACGGGGATCTGGAGCTCCGTCTCACGGATGCGGAGGGAGCGGAGGACTGGAAGCTGTCGGTGCAAACCCCCTCTTCCCTGGCCCTCTCCGGGTTCCGGACCGAGGCAGGCAGGATCACGGCGGCGCTGTATTCCCCCGCGCCGGGAGAGGCGGCCTTTGTCCTGTATTCCGCCTCCAGGGGCCTCAGCCTGGAGGTCTCGGCCCGGGCAGACGGGGATGGAACCATTCGCGCCTCCTCCCATGAAATGCGCCGGCATGAGGACTGGAGCGGCCGGGAGGAGGGGTACGCGGATGCCGAAGTGCAGGCCGGAGCCCTGGCCCTTCCGGAGGAGGCCGAAGACATCCGCTACAGCTCCGCCGTCCTGGGCGGCGGGATCGGCGCGGCGAGCTGCGTGGAGTTCCGGTATCTGGGCTTTGAATGGACGCTGTATGTCACCTCCTCCGGCGGAGTGTCCCGGCAGATGGAAAAGAAGATCCCGGAAGAAGAACTCAGCACCCTCTTCCTCCCTGCCGGTCTTCTGATCGCCGCCTTCGGGGAGGATTCCGCCCTGGCCTGGTGTGATACGGAGGAACGGGGATATCTTCTGGTGGGCGGCGGCGAAGGCATCGACCGGGATGCCCTGCTGCAGACCGCCTCCGCCGTGATCCCGGCAGAGAATGAATAAACCCATCACCATGGAAAGGATGATCGACCATGTTTACTGCCGAACAACTGTATGAGATCATCTCCGCCCGCACGGCCTACGACGCCGGTTCGGAGAAGCGGCGCGAGCGGAAGGCGGGCGAAGCCCTGTATTCCCTCTGGGGGAGATACAAGAATAAGCAGCCGGAGGGTGCGGAAGAGTACGCCTTTTCCGCGGCGCTGGGAGATCTGCTGGACAAAGCGGAGAGCAGCGTAAAGAACGGCGCACGGAAAGAGACCCTCGGCACAGCCGTGAGTGAAGAGCTGAGCCGGTTCAACGCGGCCTACGACGCCCTTCCGGGGCCGCTCCGGAGGGTCGGCCCGGTGAAGGAGGCCTTCGACGCCGTCGACAGGGCGCTGGATCCCGACAAGGCCGCCTTTGAACGGAGAATGGCGGTTCTGATGGAGGACATCGTCCGGGAGAACGACACCGTCAAGCAGATCTGGGCAGGCACGCACGCCGCCCAGACCGCTCCGAAACCCCTGAGCCGGGAGCAGTTGGACCGGTTGGAGGCGCAGAACACACAGAATCTCAGGGACGACCTCGCCACGCTCCTGGCCATGGATAATCTGCGGAAGGCGGGGAACGGAGACCTGAAGGACGCCCTGGACCCGGAGTGCCGGAAGGCGGAGACGGAAAAGGTAAAGAAATCCGTGGAATTCAGGCTTGCCTTGACTGCCGTGGAGCAGCGGGCCTTGAACACCGAAGGGCTGGGCAAGGCCTTCGGCGATATCGGGCGGTCGGAGCTGGCGGCGCGCGTCGCCGCGGCGGCGGAGACGCTGGAGGCCCGGAAGCAGCTGAATCAGGAGAAGGAGCAGGAATTCCGGCGGGATTTCCAGGAGCTGGCCGAGGGTACAGTCCGGGCGTACAACAATCTGAAGCAGATCCAGAACCGCACGCACCCGGCGTTTCAGAACGAACTCATGACCGCCGAAGATTTGAAAGACCTGAAGGAGAAGAATGAAGAGATCGTCAGAGCCAATCTCGCCACCATCGTGGTGATGGATCAATTCCGCAGGAACGGCGATTTCGCGTCGGCCACGGATCCGGAACGGCTGGAAGCGGCGGTGGACATGTACATGGAAGAGAAATCGGAGGGCCTCGACATCGCCATCCGTTCCCTGACGGGTTCCGGCAAGATCGACCTGGAGGCCCTGTTCCGTCGGGATCATAAACCGGAGCTGGCGGTGCTGATGGGCGTCGCCAAAACCAGCGTGGAGCAGAAGGACCGGCTGGCGGCACAGGTCGGCCCGGACGGCCCGAAGGAGACCCGGGAGCAGATAAAGGAGACCCGGGAGCAGACGAAGAGCAGCGAGCCGTCCGCTTCCCCGGACAGTCCCCTCATGCGCTTCCAGGCCAAGCTGGCAGAGCTCAAGAATGCGGTCGGGCCTTCCGGGGAAGGCGGTTCCCGGAATCAGACGGACCTGAGCCAGCTCCGGCAGGGCCTGCAAACGCTCTTTGCCCTGCGGGTCCTGTGCGAGACCGATCCAAAGACCCCGGTGACGGACGATCAGGTGCGGGAGCAGAGACTGCGCTTGATGAACGACAGCCGGGAGGCATCCAAGCTTTGTCGGGGTGTTCTCCGGATCAAGGACCGATACCGGTTGGAAAAGGTGGTGGACGCCATTCAGGGCAATGAGTCCCCGGAGGAGTTCCTGAAGAATGTCCGGGATGCCGCAGGGCTCCGGAAAGCCTACAAGAAGAGAAGCGGCCCGGACCTGATGTAGGGAGGCATTTTCCGTCAGGACAGCCTGGGAAGCCCCCGCCGACAAAGCGGCCGCCCTGGAAGCCATGCCGGCTTTTGGAGATCACGAAGAGAAGCAGAGCGGAAGGACCGCCGGAGAGCGCGCGGAAGAACCGCCCGCTCCGACGGAGGAACGCTTTGTTGTTCCGAAAGAGGACGGGACGGAAGAAGGTCCGGAGGGAGCCTGACGAAACGATGGATCCCCCGCCGCTGCCGCGGTCCCGGCAGAAGGAGAACGGAAAGGACAGACGACTATGCTTACTGCACAGCAGCTTTATGAAATCATCGCCCACAAGGACGATACCGAGATCGGGACGGACGGACAGCCGAGGAACAAGACTGCCAAAGCTCTGTATTCCCTGGTGGACCACTACAAGGAGCATCCCGCGGACACGGGAAACATGGAAGAACTCCTGTTCTCTTCGGCTCTGAACCGGATGGTGGAAAGAGCGGAGCGGGTGATCAATAAGAAGGCCAGTGAGTCGGATTTCAAAACGATCCTCTCCGACGAGGTTGGCAAATTCAACACGACCTTCGACAGGCTCCCCCGTGAGGTCCGGGAGCAGGGACCGGTGCGGGAGGCCTTCGACATCATCCTTCCCGAGCAAAATCCGGATAAGCTCGCCTATGATCGGGAAGTGAAGAGCCTGACGGAGGAGCTCCTCCGTCAGCACGAAGACCTCATGCTCCTGAATGCGGGCACGCACCCCGCCCAGACCGGCCCGGAACCCCTGACCCAGGAGGAGCTGGAGACCAGGAAGAAGGAGGCGGCGGAGCGGATCGACGAAGTCTTCACCTCCCTCCTGGCCATGGACGACCTGCAGAAAGCGTCGGGCTGGAAATCCGCCCTGGATCCGGAGCAGCGGAAAAGGGCGGCGGAGAAGACGGCGTTTTCGCCGGTCGCCATGATGGCCCTGGGAGGAGTGAAGGAGGTTGCCCGCAACCCCGCGGAGGTGGCCGATATGTTCCGGCAGCTGGGGCGGACCGAGCTGCAGGCGCAGATCGCTCCGGCGGCGGAGGCCGTGGAGGCCGAGCGGCAGAAGGCGGCGGCGCAGGTCTATGAGCAGGATTCCAAGCTGCTGGCCGAGGAGGCGATCCGGACCTTTAAGGTCGTCCGGCAGCTGATCGACGGCAAGCACCCTGCGTTTCGGGACAAAAGAATGTCCGCGGAAGACCGGCAGGAAATGCTGGAGAGGAATACGGAAAACCTCAGAGCGAGCATCGCCACCCTCGTGGCGATGGAGAAATTCCGCAATGCGGGAGACTTTGTATCGGCCACGGATCCGCAGAAGCTGGAAGAATCGGCGGATGCGGTCATGGCAAAGAAAGACGGCGGCCTCGACTACATCATGAACACGCTGACGAGCGGGACCGGAACGCCGGATATGGCGTTCCTGTTCAGGAACGCCAAAATGCCGGAGCTGCCGGGGCTGTCGAAGCTGATCGTCGACGCCCAGGAGAGCGTGGAGCAGAAAACGAAGGCCGCCTTCCAGGAGGATTACGACGCGCTGGCCAGGCAAGTGGTCTCGGCCAAGGATAATCTGGATCAACTCCGGATGGACGCCCCCGAAGGGCAGCAGAACGGGAAGGCATATCAGGAGAACCGCGAAGAGCTTCGGATGAACCTGGCCTCCCTCATCGCCATGGACAACTTCCGCAGGAAAGGCGAGTACGCCGTCATCAGCGATCCGGGCAGGCTGAAGGCGGAGACGGAGCGGGTCCTGCAGTCGAAGGGCCTGGAGACCGCCATGGAGTCCCTTGCCCCTGGAAAAGGCGACGGAAAGAGCCTGGAGGAGGTATCCCGGGAGCTTCTGAAAAGAGCCACGCTGGCAAAGACCGTTGCCGCCCTGGAAGGAAACATGCGGCAAAAGCCCGGGTCCGCGAAGGAACGGGAGGCGGAGAGCGTCGTGTCCGAAGCGGAGAAGACGGAGCCGCAGCCGGAGTGGACTGAGGCCGGGGTCACGAAGGGCCAGAAGGCAGAGACTGTCGTGTCCGAGGCCGAAGAGACGGAAAAGAAGGATTGGGAGCCGGTATTCCCGGAGGAGCCTCTGCGGAAGTCCTCCCCGGAGCATCCCCAGTGGAGGACGGCCCCGGAGGAGCCCCAGCGGAAGTCCGTCCCGGCGGAGGGAAAGGGAGCGGCAAACCAGTATTCTCCGGACTGTCCCATCATGCGCTTCCAGGCCAAGCTGCAGGAGCTCCGGGAGGACATCAAAATGTCGACGCTCAGCCCCCTGTATGAGCTGGACGTGACCCAGTGCCGCGTGGGTCTGGCGCGTCTCTTCGCCCTGCGGGACATAGGCAAGACAAATCCTCTTGACCCGGTGACGGACGAGCAGGTCAAGGCCAGGATCCACCATATCTACCATACGAAGGGCAACCCGGAATTCAAGCTCTATCAGGATATCGACAAAAAGATCCTCTCCGGGGACACGAGGGTCTTCAAGCGGGTGGTGGGCGCCATCACGGGTGAAGAGACCTCGAAGGAGTTCGCTAAGACCGTCTCAAAGGCCTCCTGGATCAAGCTGCAGGACGTAAAGGAACAGAAGGCTCCTGGCCTGTCCCACTGAGGGACCGCACCGGACCGCCTCCGCCCCGGTCCCCCGGTGTCAGACGAGCTGGTGCGGGAGTACGCATCATGAAGGAGAAAATGTCGGAATGCAAGCTCGGTCAGGCCGTGCTCAAAATCAAAGCTTCGACCCGGCTCGAGCGGGTGGCGGACGTCATCCGGGGCGGTGAAAGCACGGGGAATTCAAGAAAAAAGCGGTGGCCGCCGCAGGGCTGAAAACACGGGAATAGCAGACGGGCGGTCCGTCCATTCAAAAATCATTAAATATTCGTGAGGGCAGAACAATGACGTATATTGATTTTATGGTAGAACTGGAAAAGGAAGAGAGATCCTCGGTTTACAGAAGTCTTCAAACCGTCCGGGAGGCGATCAAGCGCTGCCCGGATAAGGAGAAGAAGTGGATGAAGGAATGGTCCCAGAATCTGGACCGGCTGACGACGATGTCCGAGGGGGAATACGCCCAAGTCAAGAACGATGTGTTTCAGGGCCTGAACGGGATGATCTCCGACTATCACGCCCCCGGAAGCTTGTTCCGCGATCCTAAGGTCCAATCGGCCATGCTGGAGCTGTTCTCCGCCCTGGAGCTGAATAAGCTGCAATTTGACGTGCCCGGCTTTACCCAGGCCGTGACGAACGAGAAACAGAATATCAGAAGCATAGGAGAATATTCCTCGGTGCGCCCCACTCGCGATATTCCGAAGGCCAAAGAGGCCAGTAAGGATGACCCGTTGGGCTATGCCGCCCAGTTTATGGCTTACATGGACTTGAGGAAGACGGCTTCTCCGGAAGTGATGTTCCGTGCAATGGGGCTTGTGAACATGCATAAGGAGACCCGGAGCCTGAATATGGCGGTGCAGGAGCAGAAAACGATGGATGCCCTGACCGCGGGAAACTATGACGCATATGTAGAGAGTTATGTGGCGAAGCAGAGAGAGGTGGATGAAAAAAGCCTCAGCTTCAAGGCATGCAGCGAAAAAATCGCCAAGGATTACCGGACGGGGAGCCTCAGCTATGCACAGTTGGAAATGCGGATGCAGCTCCTTCGGGACATGACGGAGGAAGTTGTCCAGGTCCAGCTCCGGTCAGAAGATGCACGGTTTCAGTTCCAGGGTATGACGGAACCGGCGATGCGAAACCAGATCCGAGACAATGTGAAGGTCTATATTCCCGATTTCGAGGCAAAGGCGCTGCAGCTGGAGGAAAAGCTGAAGAAAGAGAATCAGTCCAGATCAAAGGTAAAGCTGGATGCTGCGCCGGGCGTGGATCCTTCGGTCAAGACCACCGCTCAGGATATCTACAATGAGCTCACCAAGCAATACAAGGCCGGGGAGATCAAATACGCCGCCTATGAGAACCAGCTGAAAACCATGCGTGAGCTGACAGGGGGCAACAAGAATTGCAGGATTGATCTGGAAACCATCCATAAAGCCATAGATGACCGAGCCAAGCGGGAAGCAGACGAGCTGAGAAGAGCGCAGCAAGAGTGCGTTTCCAAGCTGACCGGGCCCGGGGCGGAATACGACGGCACCCTGGGCAGGCGCCTCCGGGGCATGTACGACGTGTACGGTATGACGCCCAAGAAATCCTATACATCCATCCGATATAACGGCTATACCGAGGAGCAGTTTGCTCTGCTGGAGGATTTCCAGAAGAAGGAGAATGCAGAGCAGTATATGAGGCTCGGCAATTTCGATCGCGTCAACAACGATGATTTTGCCGTCCTCTCCATCGCGGTGACCCAAGCCGATCCGGAGATCGGCGGCAAGCACTTTCGCAGTCTTGGAAATGGCCCTCAATCTCAATCGATCAACATAGTCAAGGATCCCAACCTGGATGACTGCATCAAATGCCGCGGGAATTATACCACCGACGCATTTCAGGGTGAACAGGGGGCCAGAGTCGGGTTTGGCGAGAAATATATCCCGAACGTAACGGTCCCCGCCCGGGAGAAGGCGTATGCGCTGCTGCAGGAGTATAACGCCGGAAAGGGTTCCCCCGAGGAGCTGGGAAAGGTCCTGGGCCTGGGCCTGCACAACATGCTGGAGCCGATCTTCCTCGCCGCCTCGCAGGATACGGAATTCCGGGGGGATATGCTCATGGATGGGGCTGTGGCAGGACATCTGGCCGACATCATCCGGAAAGACCCGGCTCTGCAGAATGAGGCTCTCAAATATACGAACCAGGATGAGCTGGACACTGCCAAGGGGCTCAAATACCTGTACGATATCAACAGGGGCAGCAGGGCAGCGATGGAAAAGCTGAAGGATTCCGTGGAGAAAAATCAGCCGCTCCCACAGGCGGAACGGAACGCCTGCATCGAGCTGGTGCTGCGGAACAGGGCGCTGCTGATCGACGCCAAGCTCCATGCGGCAAAGAAAGAGGACAGTGAGGAGCTGACGGCTATCCAGCAGAAGTCCGTTGATGCCCAGCAGAAGTGGGTGTCAGCAGGAGAGAAGAAACCGTCGTTGGCAGAACAGGAGCTGTTCCAAATGCAGATCGGCCTGGAGCAGGACCGGGCGTATGGCCGTCCGGACTTCGTCAAGGCACTGGGGATGATGGGACCGAAATTTGCCGAGGTTCTTCTGAAAAAGGTCATGCCCAACCGGGAAGCCTTCTTCGCCAAGACAGACGCGGAGATCACGTCTGCCTTGGCGAAGAGCATCGGCTCCAAGGAAGACCCCTTCCAGAACAAGACGTATACGGACGATCATAAGGAAAAGGAAATGACCAAGTCCGTGCCGGCGCATCAGAAAAGCGCGCCTCAGGCCGGACTTCCCATAAAATAAACATATCATTATCATTCTGAAAGAACCGTGAGGGCAACACCATGCCGTATAAGGAGTTTAAGAGCAAGCTGCAGGATCGTTACTCAGGGCTCGAGGAGTGCCTGGAAACCGTCAGGACAGCGGTCCGCTCCTGCTCCCCCGGGGAGCAGGAGCGGATGAAGGCCTGGACCGAAAGCCTGGACCGGCTTACGGCCATGTCCGAGGGCGAATACGACGTCGTCCGGGCGGGCATGATCCAGGGACTCAGCGACCTGGTCGCGGACTTCCGCGCCCCCGGGGAGCTGTTCGCCGAGGAGAAGACCCGGAAGGCCATGGAACAGGTGTTCGCCGCGCTGGAGCTGGACAAGCTGAAGCTCAAGACGCCCCGCTTCACCGAGCCCGGCAACGAGCGGGCCCGGGAGGCCGTCCGGAAGGACCCGCTGGAGTATTCCGCGCAGCTGCTCGCGTTCAGAAAGCTGGGCGAGGATGCGTCTCCCGCAGAGCTTTTCCGTGCGGTGGGGGAAATTCCCTTGTGGAAAAAGGACCGGACGCTGCAGCACATGATGCGGGAAAGCGGGAACGCCGGATTCCTGACCCGCGGCGATACGGGGGGCTTTCTGCAGAAATACCGGGAGGAGAAGGCCGCGCTTCAGTCGCAGACGAGCACCTTCAAGGAGGCCAGCGAGGAGATCGCCAGACGCTACCGGGAGGATCACGACTATGCCCTGCTGGAAAGACGGATGAAGGCCCTCCGGGCCCTCACGGAAAGCGCGGTGAGACATGAGACGGACCCGGTGAAGCGCAGCCGGCTGCAGGAGCAGACAAAGGTCTATCTGCCCGATCTCGAGGCAAAGACGGCGGAGCTGGAGCGGGAGGAGCGTCTGGGACAGACGAGGGCCGACACCTCCGAGGCATACCAGCGGAAACTGGCGGAGAGCAGCGCCCTGGCCTGCAACGGGATGGCCCGGGGCGTCCAGGAGGCTTTCGGCACAGAGCCGGGCCGCTTCCGGGTGGGAGAAGAGGCCGTGAGCAGCGAGGAATACGCCTCTCTCGCCGCCGTGGGCCGCTCCCGCCTGGAGACCGGAGACGGACCGGACCCGCTGGCGAAACAGCTCCTCGCTGCCGAGGTGACGCCCGCCCGGGAGAAGGTGAAGGCGGCCCTGGAGGCTTATCAGAAGGGGGAAAAGGCCCCCCTGGCGAAGATCATCGCCTACGGCGTCCACTGCAGCGCCGACCTGGGCTGGAACATGCCCTCCTCCCGCCCGGCGGACCCCCGCCTTGCATCGGATGAGACTTCCCCCCTCCGGCTCACCCTGGATGAGGACCGTATCCTCCAGGGACAGATGATGGAGGGCGCCCTGACGCTGCTGGAACGGGATCCGGAGCTGGTGCAGGCGGTCCGGAAGGAGGGCCTCCCGGAGGAGGAGCAGACGAGGGCTCTGGGCTTCCGGATGTGCTGCCAGATCGTCAGAGCCGGGGAGGCCGCCCTGGTAAAAATAAAGGAGGCCGCCTCGGGCGGGGAACAGCTCAGCGGCTTTGAAAAAGAGGAATGCGCGCTGGCGGTAGCGCGGCGCAGCGCTCTGATGCAGAGCCTGCAGGACCACCAGAGGGAGCTGGAGCCCCGCATCCGGAAGGTCGACGAGGCCTTTGCCCAGCGGATGGAGAAGCTCGAAATAAAGTACGGCGCGAAATACGCGAACACCCCGGAGGCCCTCGCGGAGAGGCAGGCCGCCGAGGCTTTCCGGGGCCGGCAGCTCCGGAATCTCGCCAAAGCGCCCCCGATCTTTCAGCGCCTGGGCGCGGGCGGGATGCTGGAGGCGGACAGCCTGGCGCAGGAAATGCGCCTGGGCAGAGAAAATGCCGCCGGACTGGACGCCGCCGGGAAGCTGAACGAGATGAAAAATGAGCTGGAGCGGCTGCGGAAGCTGAACCCCATCGAGCTGGCGGCCGCGCTGGGCGCTTCGCCGCAGTCGGGCAGGACCACCGCCCAGGACGTCTATAACGAGCTGACCAAAGACTACAAGGCCGGGAAGCTCAATTACGAGCTCTACGAGCTCCGGCTGCGCACCATGCGGGAAATGACGGGCGGCAGCAAGCAGGCGAAGATCGACCTGAAGACCGTCAACGACGCCGTGGAATACCGGCTGCAGAAGAGCGCGGAAAAGCGCATGCAGCAGATGACCGGGCCGGCTGCGGCCTTCGGCGGCGAGCTGGGCGAGCGCCTGCGGGGCATCTACGACGTGTACGGCCTCACGCTCAGGATCTCCGAGGTGTCCCTCCGCTATAAGGGCTATTCCCGGGAGAACTTCTCCAAGCTGAAGGATATGCAGGCAGGGCCCGGAGAGACGCACCTGCAGCTCCCGGGCTCCGCGGCTCCCATCGACAACGACGATTTCGCCGTCCTGGCGGCGGCGGCGACCCAGGCCGATCCGAAGCTCGGCGCCGTCTTTTTCGTAAAGGACCAGGAGACCGGGAAGAGAGTGAACGCCGTGGAAGACCCCACGGTGGACGACGCCATCGCCGCCCGCACGGCCTATCTGACCGACGCCTACCAGGGCGCCCAGGGGGCCAGGGTCGGGTTCGGAGCGTATCTGGAGCAGGTCATCGTCCCCGCCCGCGAAAAGGTGGACGAGGCCCTGCGGCAGTACGACGGCGGAAAGGGCTCGCCCGCGGAGCTGGGGAAGATCCTGGGCCTGGGCCTGCGCAACATGGTGGATTCCTACCTCCTCATGCCGGAGAGTAAGGAGATCCTCGGGGACTGCGCCCTGGAGGCGG
>JAEEGL015012884.1_pt1 | contig 12790 bp, 9 predicted proteins | sample 9134231 | NCBI WGS metagenome assembly JAEEGL01 (sample SAMN16246548, study PRJNA631951) | gut metagenome | biome: gut microbiome; feature: rumen; material: fiber-attached | host: Bos | place: Iran: Karaj | collected 2018-10 | reverse complement strand
GGGGCCCGCGCCGATCACGGCCATTTTATAATCGGGGCCCCACATGCCGCCGTCGTCTTTCTCGCACACGGGGATAAAGCGGTTTTCGGCGTGCAGTTCCTGCGCGGCGATGTATTTTTTGATCTCGTCGATGGCCACGGGCTGGTCCACGGTGCCGCGGGTGCAGGCGTCTTCGCAGCGACGGTTGCACACCGCGCCGCACACGGCGGGCAGGGGATTATCCTGCTTGATGAGCTTCAGCGCCTCGGCGTAGCGGCCTTCGCGCGCCATCTTTACGTAGCCCTGCACGGCAAGGTGCGCGGGGCACGCCGTTTTGCAGGGCGCGGTGCCGGTTTCGTAGCAGTTGATTTTTGCGTCTTCGCGGTAGTTCGGGTTCCAGTTGTCGGCGGTCCATTTTTTGTCGTCCGGCAGAACGGTGAGCGGGTATTCCACCTCGCCGTGCTTCGTGCACAGTTTCTGACCGAGCTTCGCCGCGCCCACGGGGCACACCTCCACGCATTTACCGCACGCCACGCACTTTTCTTTGGTTACGTGCGCGCGGTAGGCGGAGCGGCTCATGTTGGGCGTGTTGTAAAGCTGGCTGGTGCGGATCGCGTTGCACACGCCGGGCGCGCAGTTGCAGATCGCCACGATCTTGTTCTCGCCGTCGATGTTGGTGATCTGGTGCACGAAGCCGTGGCGCTCGGCGCGCGCAAGGATCTCGAGCACTTCGTCGTAAGTGATGTAGCGGCCCATGCCGCGGTCCACGCAGTATTCGGCCATATCGCCCACGCCGATGCAGAATTCGCCGTTGATCTCGCCGCTGCCCTCGCCGCGCATGCTCTGCTGCTTGCGGCAGGTGCACTGGCCCACGGAATATTTATCGTATTTATCGAGCCAGTGCGAGATGTGCTCCACCGGCACGGAGGCGTTCTCTGCTTCGATCGCTTTTTCCACCGGGATCACGTGCATGCCCACGCCCGCGCCGCCGAGGGGGATCATGGGCGTAACGTTCTCGAGGGGCATCTGCGTCATCAGGTTGAAGAAGGTGGCGAGGTTCGGGTGCTGCGCCGTGAGTTCGTCGTTCATCATCATGAATTCCGCGCTGCCGGGCACGAAGATCGGCACGTTGTAGTGCTTCTTCTTCTCGGGGCCTTCGCGCGTCATTTCAAGCAGGCCCACCCAGCAGAGATGGTCGATCATCTTCTGCGCGTCTTCCACGCTCATGTTGTTGCGCGCGGCGATCTGCTCGGGCGTGTAGGGCACGCGGGTCTTTTTGAAACTCAGAAGGAACTTCACTTCCTCCTTGGTGAGCACTTCGTCCAGCGCCCAGTATTCGGGGTCGTCGGTGCCCATGGTGCGGGTGTATTTCACGAGGTAGCGGTCGGTGATCATCGTGCCGAGTTTCAGAACGAGCCTTTTCTTTTCCTCGTCCGGCGCGCGGTACGCGGAATCCTGACGGAAATCCCTCTCGTTGACCATGCGGTTCTTCTGGTCTTTCATAACGATTCTCCTTTAACTATTGATAATGCGCTGCGCATTAAGGATTACGGTTTTCGCGGAGCGATTTCGTTTGCTCCTTCAGGTAGTTTTCCAGTTCCGGCATCCCGTCGCCCGTTTTTGCCGAAACGGGGAAAATGCGGATCTCCGGGTTGAGTTTTTTCGCGCGTTCTTCGCATTTTGCGGTATCGAACGGGAAGAATGGGAGCGCGTCGGTCTTCGTGATCACGAGAATATCGCTCTGCCGGAACATCAGCGGGTATTTGAGGGGCTTATCGTCCCCTTCCGGCACCGAGAGCAGCATCAGGTTCAGGTGCGCCCCGGTGTCGTATTCGGCGGGGCAGATGAGGTTCCCCACGTTTTCGAGAAACAAAAGGTCCGCCGGGGCTTCCATCGCGTCCACGGCCGCGGCGGTCATGCCGGCGTCCATGTGGCACATGCCGGAGGTGTGCACCTGCACGGCTGCGGCGCCAGCGCTCTCTATGCGTCTGGCGTCCACGTCGGAGGCGATGTCGGCCTCCATCACACCGATCTTTACGTCCGGCAGATCGCGGATCAGGCGCGTGAGCAGGGTGGTCTTGCCCGCGCCCGGGGCGCTCATCACGTTTACGAGCAGCGTGCCCTGTGCGGTGAGGCGGGCGCGCAGAGCGGCGGCGTCTTTGTCGTTTGATGCGGTCACGGTGGCGTTTACGGTGATCAGCCGCATGGCAGGCGCCTCCTTTCGCGCAGTTTTTCTTCCAGCAGCGCGGCCACGGGGCCGAAGCCCTCGTTTTTCGCGGCGCTCACCGGAAAGATCTTAATACGGTCGTTCAGCGCGCGCACGCGCGTTTCCAGTGCGGCGGCGTCGAAATCGAATACGGGAAGCGTATCGGTTTTATTCACGAGCAGCACGTCGCTGATCTGAAACATCAGCGGGTATTTCAGGGGCTTGTCGTCCCCCTCGGGCACCGAGAGGATCATGAGGCGCACGTCCGCGCCGATCTCGAATTCCGCGGGGCAAACCAGATTGCCCACGTTTTCGAGAAAAATGAGGTCCAGCCCTTCGGCGCCGAGCGCATCCAGCCCGCGGGCGGTCATATCGGCGTCCATGTGGCAGAGCCCGCCCGTGTGCAGCTGCACCGCCTTCGCGCCGGCGGCGGCCACGGCGGCGGCGTCCACGTCCGAATCCACGTCCGCTTCCATCACACCGATTCTGTAGTTTTGCCCGAGCAGGGCGATCAGCCGCAGAAGCACGCTGGTCTTGCCCGCGCCGGGGGAGCCCATCAGGTTCACGAGCAGGGTTTTGCCCGCGCGCATCCGCCGGCGGGTTTCTTCGGCGGCGGCCTCGTTATCGGCGAGCACGCGTTCTTTGGTTTCAACCACGTTTACGTTCATAAGGCGCCGCCCCCTTCCTGCACGGAAAGATCATACCGCATCGAAATGCGGAACAGTTTTTTTTCGGTTTGCCCGGCAATGCGGAATTCGCCGTCCTCCGCCGAGAGCGCAAGGCGCATTTCGTCGCCGGGGAGGGCCTCGCCCGTGTATTCGGTGCAAACCTCCCTGAGCGCGGCGGTGCGGTATTCCGCGGGCATGCAGTCCTCCGCCAGGTCGTAGTAGCGGGTGTTGTTCATGTGGCCGTTGAGGTCGGTGTAACTGTAGGGCACAGTAAAGATCCGGTCGGGTTCGCCCTTCGGCAGGCGCGGCGGGCGGGGCCAGAACACGCCCCAGTCCGCGTGGCCGTCTTCAATGTAGACGTCCGCGTCGTCCGGCAGCAGCATGGTGCGCTTTTTTTCGTCCATCAGCATCCACAGCGCCGCCGCCGAAACGAGTTCTTCCCCCGTTTCGCTTAAGAGGCGCGTATACCGCGGAAAAAAGGTGTGCATCATCTTGCCGGGAAGCGACTGCAGCGTTACCGTTTCGTCATAGCGCGGCATGCGCCGGATCTTTGCCTGCTGGATCGTAACGATCCACAGAAATCCGCGGTCCAGCGTTTTTTCGCGCCCCATGCCGAGTTCTTCCGTGTGGCCGATGGCGGCCTCCTGCAATATCGTGAAAAGCCGGGAGATCCGCAGCCGCCGGAGCGGGTCCGCGTCCGAGGCGTGGATATACAGTTTTCTTTCAAAAGGTTCCATCGCGTTATTTCTTCGCAAGGCGCTTCTCGATGGCGCTCACCACGTCGCCCAGCGTGTATAGTTTCTGCCACTGGCGGTCGGGGATCTTTACGTCGAAGGTGGCTTCCAGCCGGCAGATGATGAGCGTAAAGCCCATGGAATCGATGGCCGTATCGGTGTTGATCACGGTATCTTCCTCCAGCCGCTGGTCTTCGGTTTCGGGCACGCATTCGTGCACCACCTGTACGGTTTTATCCAGAATCTCCTGCCTGGTCATACGTTTCTCACTTTCTGTTGGAGTTCCCAACGCTTGATTTTTCCCGTGGCCGTGCGCGGCAGCGGCTCGGATAAAAAGAAGATATCCTTCAGCCGGTGGCTGAAGGGCATATCGCGCATCACCTCGGAGAGGCGCAGCGTAAGATCCACAAGTTCGCCCGCGTCCCCGCGCACCACGAGCACCGGCGCGCCGGAGAGGTCCGCCACGGCGTAATCGCGCCCCGCGAGCACAGGGGAGAGCGCCTGCTCGTATTCGGGCAGAAAGATCTTGGTGCCGTCCGAAAACACGAGGATCTCTTTTTTGCGGCCCGTGATGTGCAGCAGGCCGTTTTCGTCGAACATCCCCATATCGCCCGTGTAAAGCACGCCGCCGCGCAGCGCTTCGGCGGTGGCTGCAGGGTCTTTATAGTAGCCCTGCATCATGCATCTGGGCGAGGTGATCAGGATCTCGCCGTCCGGCGCGAGCGTTACCGGCGTTTCGGGGCAGATCTGCATGGCGTAGGGGTCCTCCCCCAGCGAAAGCGCCACGCCCGAGGAGGTCTCGGTGAGGCCGTAGCCGAAGGACACCCGTTTGCCGAGCGCCTTCAGCGCGCGCGGGATCTCGGGCGGGCAATCGCCCGCGCCGATCAGCACAAGGCGCATCTCTTCGTTGAGCAGCCTGCGCTGCAGCAAAAAGCCCAGAAGCGTGGGCACGCCCGAGAGCACCGTGGGGCGGTAAAAATCGCAGTCGTCGTAATAATGGCGCTGCCCGCGGCCCATCGCCACCGCCGCCCCGCACGAGAGCGGCCAGAGCAGCGCGCACACAAAGCCGAACACGTGGTTCAGCGGCAGCATGCACAAAAGCCGGTCGTCGGGCGAAAGGGGCAGCAGCGCCCCGCCGTTCCAGGCGCTGGCGCAAAGGCTCGCTTCCGTAAGGGCCACCGCCTTCTGGCGGCTCGTGGTGCCGGAGGTGAAAAAGAGCAGCCGCCCCGCGCCGTCCGCAACGCCCCCGGTGAGATACGGCGAAAGTTCTTCGCGGAATTCGTCGTCGCCCCATAAAAGGTCGCAGTCGCTGAGCGTTACGTCGTCGCCGGTCGCGTCCGGGCCGAGAAGCGTTACCTGCAGCCCGGCCTTCACCGCGGCAAAGATCTCGATAACGGCTTCGGGGGTGCCGTCGCACAGCACGCCTTCGGCGGTTTTGCCGCCGGCGCGCAGTTTCCCGGCCCGTTTCTCAACCGCGTCCGCGAGTTCCTTGAAACTCACCGCCGCCGGCGCCCCGCCGCGCTCGATAAAAAGCGCGGGCGCGTCGGCATTCTGCGCGGCGCGGTAATCCAGCAGTTCGCCGAAAGAATGAAACAGCATCTTATCCCCTCCGATCGTTACGCAATGCACAGGTGTAAATTAATAATAACATATCCCCGATGAAAAGGGAAGAGCAAACCGGAAAAATCATTGTGATTTTTCATAAAATCTTTTCCTATTTTTAATAAGCATACATTTTGCTCAAAATATGTTCAAAAACAGCGAAATTCTATTGAATGTGCCCAATATATATTGATTTTTTATAGGTAGTTATGTATAATATGAATTGATTTCTGCCGTTCCCCGCGGGGGACCGGCAGCGGATCAAATGAAACGGAGGCAACACTTTATGGACAAAAACATTCGCATCTGCATCGTCGGCGGCGGCCCCGCCGGGCTTTCCGCCGGTATGTATCTCGAGCAGAAAGGCTATGAGAACTATACCATCCTCGAACGGCTGGACCGTGTGGGCGGCAAATGCTGGTCCCCGCACTACAACGGGCGCCGCTACGAAATGGGCGCCATCATGGGCGTGCCCTCCTACTACGCCGTGCACGACGTGGAGGAATTTTGCGGCATCACGCACGACGGTCCTAAGCTCAACCGCAACTATAAAGACGGCCGCGGCAACGTGATCGAGCCCTTCGAACCCAAGAAAAACATCCTCAAGATCCCTCGCCTGCTCAAGATGAAAAAGCAGGTGAAAAAACTGGGCGAACTGCTCGAAACCAAGTATAAGGGCTACGACCTCAACGGCCACCGCGGCGTGAGCGAGGGGCGCTACGAGGGCTTCTCGCAGGCCAGCGCGAAACGCGAGCCCGTATCGGGCGAAAACCCCAACCTCAAAGATCTTTCGCTGCCCTTCAACGAATTCTGCAAACTCAACGGCGTGGAACTGATCCAGGATATCTGGATCGGGCCGTTCACCTCCTTCGGCTACGGCTATTTCGATGAGATCCCGGCCGCCTACGTGCTGAAATACCTCGATTTCCAGACCTGCATGAACTTCGTGAAGATTAACCTCTGGACCTGGAAAGAGGGCACCCAGTATATCTGGGAGCAGCTCAACGCGCATCTGAAAAACCCCGCCCGTCTCAATTCCCATATCGAAAAGGTGGAGCGCAAAGACGGCAAAGTGTACGTCACCGTGAACGGCAAGGTGGAGGAATACGATAAGATCATCGTTACCGCACCGCTCTATATCCCGAACAAACGCGCGGACGGCCAGGTGGGCATGGTGGATTATTTCGACGCCCGCGAAGACGAACGCGCGCTGTTCTCCAAGATCGATTACGAGCGCTACGACGTTCTCGCCGTGGAAACCAAGCCCGAGGACCATCCCGAGATCTCCTATTACGTGTTCGACAACATGGTTCCCGCCAAACTCGGCCACCTTATGGTGTATTACCGCCGCTGGAAAGATACCAAGGATCAGGTGATCACCACCTACGCGCTGCGCAAGCACCTCAAGAGCGCCGAAGTGCCCTACGACGTATGCCGTCAGATGGTGCTGGACGACCTGAAGACCATGCACAACCCCGCCTCCAAAGTGGTCAACGAATGGAGCGTATATTATTTCCCGCACGTGTTCTCTAAGGACTATGCCGACGGCTGGTACGAGAAGGTCGAGGGCATGCAGGGCAAATACGACACCTACTACGCCGGCGAGATCATGAGTTTCGGCGATATGGATGAAACCGCCGAATACTCCCGTGAACTCGTAGAGCGTTTCTTCTGATCGGTTTTCATTGCTGAGGGGCGCGCGCCGCCCCTCTTTTTTGAAAGGAACATGCGTATGAAATTCTATAAAGACCGTTACGACGTGATCGTGATCGGCGGCGCGCTGGCGGGCCTTTCCGCCGCGCTGATGCTGGCCGATAAGGGCAAAGACGTGCTCGTGCTCGAGCGGCACAACCTGCCCGGCGGCATCGCGTCCAGTTTCGTGCGCGGCGGCATCGAGATCGAGGCCGCCCTGCACGAGATGATGAGCATCGGCGAAAAAGATAACCGCCTTAAAGTGGGCAAGTTTTTCGACGACATGGGCGTGGATATCGATTGGCTCCGCGTGCCCGAGGCGTATCACGCTTCGCTCCCGGGCGTGGAGGCCACCTTCCACCCGGGGCTCGAGACCTTTGCCCGCGAGGTGGACCGCGAAGTGCCCGGCACCTACGATAAAGTGCTCGCGCTTCTCAGACTCTGCGATACCGTATTCAATTCGGTGAACGAGCTTTCCGTCCATCCCATGAGCAAGGCGAAAATGCTTTTGAAGCACGAGGCGTTCGTGAAAACGGCGGGGTATTCCACCAAAGAGGTGATCGATTCGTTCGGTCTGCCGCAGAAGGCCGTGGACCTGCTCGCCCCCTACTGGATCTACGTGGGCTCCGGGTTCAGCGACCTGCCGTTCACGATCTTCGCGGTGCTCATGGCCGATTACGTGGGCTACGGCTCGTATATCCCCCATAAGTTCAGCCACGAGATGTCGCTCAAGATGGCCGAGCGCGCCGAGGCCATGGGCGTGCAGATCGAATACCGCCAGAACGTTGAGAAGATCCTCGTGAAAAACGGCCGCGTCTACGGCGTGCGCACCGCCCGCGGCGATGAGATCCATGCCGATTACGTGATCTGCTCCGCCTACCCGAACAAGGTATACACCTCCATGATCGAGCCGGCATCCGAAGTGCCCCCGGCAGCCCTGAAGATGGTGAACGGCCGCCGGCTGAGCCTCACGGCTTTTTCGGTGATCATGATCCTCGATAAAACCGCGGAAGAACTCGGTATTAAGGATTACAGCGTGTTTATCGGCGATTCGATGGATACCGACGCGCTCTACGAAGACCTGAAGGGCCTCGGGCCCTACCGCTACCTTACCTGCATCTGCCACAATCTCGCGAACCCGGACGCCACGCCTCCCGGCACCTGCTCCTATTCCATCACCACGCTGCCCCGCGTGGACGGCTGGAAAACGGTGAAGGCGGAAGATTACGATAAGGTCCGCCGCGAGGTGGCGGGGCAGATGATCGATACCATGTCGCGCTATCTGGGCGTGGACCTCCGGGAGCACATCCTTGAGATCGTGATCGAAACGCCCATGACCGTGAACCGCTACACCGGCGCGTTCAACGGATGCATCTACGGCTATGCCCACACCATGGAAGACCACATCGTGGCGCGCCTGCAAACCGCCGAAGCCGAGCATTTCATCGACGGGCTCGAATTTTCCGGCGCGCACCAGATCTCGGGCGACGGCATGGGCCCGGCCGTGACCAACGGCAGAAAGGCCGCGAAAAACGTGCTCGACGCGATGGCGCGGGAGGAGGCTGCGAAGAAATGAAGATCAAAGGATTCTTAAAAGACGTTACGGGCGCTTCCCGCGTTACCAAGGCGAGGCTGGGCGCGTTCGCGGCGGCCTCCGCGGCGCCCGAAAAAACCGACCCCATCGCCGACGTGGCGCGCCGCTGGCACCCCGGAAAGATCGATCTCAGGGTCACCGAAGTGCGCCCCGCCTGCAAAACGGCGGTCACCGTGCGCTTCGTGCGGGCGGACGGGCAGCCCCTGCCCTTCTTCCGCGCGGGCACCTACGCCGTGTTTGATTTCCAAGTGGGCGAAAGCGCGGTATCGCGGCCGTATTCAATCTCGTCCGCCCCCTATGAGGCGCAGGGCGAAAACGGCTGTATCGAGATCACGGTGCGCCGCTCCAAAGGCGACGGCTTCATTGCGGACCGGATCAACGAGGAAATAAAGCCCGGCGATATCCTCCCGGCGGTCATCGGCTGCGGCCAGTTTTATTACGAACCATTGCGCGACGCAAAGCACGTGGTGGCGCTTGCGGGCGGCGTGGGCATCACGCCCTTCGCCTCCATGGCGAAAGAGATCGCCGCGGGCGGCCTCGAGGGGGTGGACCTCACCATCCTCTACGGCTCCGTTTCTTCCGACGATATCGTGCTGAAAGAAGCGCTGGACGGGATCCGGAGCGAGCGCGTGCACGTGGTGCACGTGCTCTCGGGCGAAGAGCCCGGCTGGGAGGGCGAAAAGGGCTTTCTCACCGCCGATCTCATCCGTAAATATTCCGCGCCCGATACGAGTTATTTCATCTGCGGCCCGCAGGTGATGTATACCTACCTGCGAGAGGAACTGAAAAAACTGGAGGCGCCCGCCCGCCGCGTGCGCTTCGAGGTGTTCGGCCAATCCAAAGATATTTCCGGGGAACCCGGGTATCCGAAGGAACTTGCCGGCGAGACGTTCAGCATCACGGTGTGCCGCGGCATTCACGAAGACGTGATCCCGGCCAAAGCGAGCGAGAGCATCGTAACGGCGCTCGAGCGCGCCGGCATCCGCATCGAAACGGGCTGCCGCTCGGGCGAATGCGGCTTCTGCCGCACCAAGGTGCTCTCGGGCAGCGTGTTCGTGCGCCCCGAAAACGACGGCCGCCGCGCCGCCGATAAAGATTTCGGCTACGTGCACGCCTGCGCCGCCTATCCCACGAGCGATCTGAAGATCCGCATCCCCATCGAATAAGAGGTGCCGCCATGGTTAAGGAAGTAAACCCCAATATCCACGTCAACGAGCGCGATTATCCGGTGGAAGGGCACCGCTGCGCCGATCCCGAAAAGGCGAAACTCGTTAAGAAACTCGCGGTGATGATCACCGATTCCATCCCGCGCAAACTGCCCGGCAAGATGAAGGAAAACCACATGGATTTCTGGATCCTGGACCGGCTCCTCACCAAAGAGGAAGTGCGCTTCATGCTCAGTTTCAAGGTGCGCCGCGTGGGCTGCACTACGGCCGAACTCGCCGCGCGCAACAACATGAGTGAGGAAGAAGCGCAGAAGATCATCGACCATCTGATCTGGATCGGCATTGTGGAGCAGAACCGCGATAACCCGGACGGGCACATCCAGTATTGGGTGCCCAAATGGGTGGTGGGCTCCGGCGAATATATGGTGGAGCACAAAACGCTGTGCGATACCAATCCCGAAGTGGCCACGATGTTCAATCTCGCCCCGCAGGAGCCGCTGGAACTTGCCGCAAAACTCGTGCCGCCCGGCGGCGCGGGCATCGGCATGCACGTGATCCCCGTTGAAAAGGCCATCGACCCGCAGATCGAAAGCGTGAGCGTGGAGCACCTTTCGCACTGGCTCAATAAATACGATAAATTCTGCAAAATGGTGTGCGCCTGCCGTAAGGCGCAGCGCGTGCGCGGCGAAGGCGTGGGCGATATCGAGGGCAAAATGTGCATCGGCCTCGGCGATATCGCCGAATTTCTCGTGGAAACGGGCAAAGACGCCGAATACATCACCCGCGAGGAGGCGCTCGAGATCATTGAGCGCGGCGAGCGCAAGGGCTACGTGCACCAGATCACCAACCTGGACGGGCCGGACCGCATCGTGGGCATCTGCAACTGCTCCGCGGGCAGCTGCTACGGCCTGCGCACCAGCCAGCTTTTCAACACGCCCAATATGAGCCGCTCGGCTTACCGGGCGCACGTGGATACCGATAAATGCGCGGCCTGCGGCAAGTGCGCCGAGGTGTGCCCCGTGGGCGCAGCGAAACTCGGCCAGCGGCTCTGCCGTAAGGACGGCTCCAAGGTGCGGTATCCCGTGCATCCGCTGCCGGACGACCGCGTGTGGGGCGAAGACAAATGGAACCCGAACTACCGGGACGACAACAAACTTGCCTGCTACGATTCCGGCACCTCGCCCTGCAAGGCGGCGTGCCCGGCGCACATCGCGGTGCAGGCCTATATCAGGATGGCGGGCGAGGGCCGCTACGCCGAGGCGCTGAAACTCATCCGGCAGGATAACCCCTTCCCGGCCGTGTGCGGCGCGGTGTGCAACCGCCGCTGCGAAGACGCCTGCACCCGCGGCACGATCGATAAGCCCGTGGCCATCGACGAGATCAAAAAATTCCTCGCGCTCTGGGAACTCTCGCATCCGGGCGAGTGCGGCGTGATCAGCGAAAACGGCGAAGGCGACCAGTGGGACGATTATAAGATCGCCGTGATCGGCGCCGGCCCCGCGGGCCTCTCCGCCGCGTGGTACCTGCGCACCGAGGGCTATCCCGTAACGGTGTTTGAAAAAGAAAAGCGGCCCGGCGGCATGCTCGTGAACGGCATCCCCTCGTTCCGCCTCGAAAAATCGGTGCTTGAAACCGAGATCGGCATCATCGAAAACATGGGCGCCGAGATCCGCTGCGGCGTTGAGGTGGGCAAAGACGTCACCCTCGATGCGCTCCGCGCCGAAGGCTACAAGGCGTTTGTGGTCGCCATCGGCCTGCAGGGCGGCCGCAGGCTCGGCGTGCCCGGCGAAGACGCCGAAGGCGTGCGGTCCGGCGTGGCGTTCCTGAAAGACGTGAATCTCGGCGGCGGCGTTTCCTTTGCGGGCGACGTGGTCGTGGTGGGCGGCGGCAACGTGGCCGCAGACGTGGCGCGCACCGCGCTGCGCTGCACGAAGGGCAAGGTGACCATGCTCTGCCTCGAGGGCCGCGATGAGATGCCCGCAGCCAAAGACGAAGTTTCCGAGATCCTCGCCGAGGGCATCGCGATCGAAAACGGCTGGGGCCCCAAAGAGATCCTCACGGAAAACGGCAAGGTGACCGGCGTGGTCTTCAAAAAATGCGTGCGCGTGTTCGATGAAAACCGCCGCTTCGCCCCCGTATACGACGAGAATGAAACCGTAACCGTGCCCTGCGGCGCCGTGCTCACGGCCATCGGCCAGAGCGCGGAATGGGGCGGCCTTCTGGAGGGCAGCGCCGTGCGGCTGAACCCCAACGGCACCGCCAAGGCCGATCCCGTTACCCTGCAGACCGACGCGCCCGATATCTTCGTGTGCGGCGATATCTTCCGCGGCGCGCGCTTCGCCATCGACGCCATCGCGGACGGCCGCGAGGCCATGGTGAGCGTAAACCGCTTCGTGCACCCCGGGCAGTCGCTCACCATCGGGCGCGACCCGCGCAGGTTCACCGAACTGGATAAAGACGATATCCGCGTGGAATCCTACGATAACGCACCCCGGCAGGCGCCAGGCATCAAGCCCGGCGAGGCCGCCGGGACCTTCAGCGACCTGCGGCTCCCGTTTACAGAGGCGCAGGTGAAAACCGAAGCCGCCCGCTGCCTGAAATGCGGCGCCGCCACCGTGGATTTCAACCAGTGCGTGGGCTGCGGCCTCTGCACCACCCGCTGCGAGTTCGACGCGATCCATCTCAGCCGCGATCTGCCCGCCTGCAGCGAGATGCACACGGCGGAAGAGATGATGAAACTCGTGGGGCCCTACGCGCTCAAGCGCATGGGCAAGATCGTGAAACGCAAGATCACGGGCAAATCCGAATACCCGGAAGAGCAGTAAACCGTTCATAAAACGCAGAAGATCCCGTATCGGATAATTCCGGTACGGGATCTTTCGTATTTTTCGGTTTGGGTTCTGGCTGCGTTATCGCTTTTCCACCCGCTCCATGCCGGTCCATTTTTCGCCCCACGCGTTCGCCCATTTTTCGCAGTAGAGGTCGTAGTAGGAGCGGTTGTGCTTTTTGCGCCAACCGTCGAAAAAGTTGCACCACACGGCGCTGGGCACGCCGATCACGAACCAGTAGAGCGGCCCCAGCAGCAGGCACTGGATGGTGTGGCCGTATTCGTGGATGCGGGTGTCGTGGGTCCAGGGCTCGCGGCCGTG
>JAEEGL014614969.1_pt1 | contig 12790 bp, 5 predicted proteins | sample 9134231 | NCBI WGS metagenome assembly JAEEGL01 (sample SAMN16246548, study PRJNA631951) | gut metagenome | biome: gut microbiome; feature: rumen; material: fiber-attached | host: Bos | place: Iran: Karaj | collected 2018-10 | reverse complement strand
TCGCCAAAGAAACGCACATGCCTCAGCTGATTAACCTTGTCATGTCCGATGGTCTGGTAGTTGAGCTGAGCCTTGATCTCCTCAAGGTTATTGAGGGATGTGGCAATGGCCGCAATACCCGATCCGGGGAAGGTAATCTTGGAGGTGGATGAGAACTTGTACACAAGGTCAGGACTTCCTGCCTTCTTGCACTCCTCCAGGATCTCTATAAGGTAATCCTGCTGGCCTTCGTAAAGGTGATGTACACCGTAGGCGTTGTCCCAGAATATCCTGAAATCCCTTGCCGCAGGGCGCAGGCGGGCAAAACGCCTTACTGTCTCATCTGAATATGAGTAGCCCTGGGGGTTGGAATACTTGGGCACGCACCAGATTCCCTTGATGGATTCATCGTCAGCCACAAGCTTCTCAACCTGGTCCATATCGGGACCTGTAGGGGTCATCTCAACGGGGATCATCTCAATGCCAAAATACTCCGTGATGGCAAAATGTCTGTCATAGCCGGGAACAGGACAGAGGAACTTGACCTTGTCCAGCTTGCACCAGGGCGTATTGCCCATGATTCCGTGGGTGTAGGCCCTTGAAACCGTATCATACATTACGTTGAGAGATGAATTGCCGTAGATGATGATGTTCTCCGGCTTGTTCTCCATCATGGCACCGATGAGGACCTTGGCCTCATGAATACCATCAAGGACGCCGTAGTTACGACAGTCTGTTCCGTCCTCACAGGAAAGATCCGCCTCTGAATTGAGTGCGTCCATCAGTCCCATGGACAGATCAAGCTGCTCTCTGCATGGCTTACCCCTTGCCATATTAAGTGACAGCTCCATTTCCTGGTACTTTTTATACTCGGCCTTGAGCTTGACGATCTCCTGTTCCAGCTCCTGCCTGTTCATCTCTGCGTATTTCTTGGTTGCATTCTCGGCCTTTGGCATCTTCATAAACTCCCCTTTTCGTTTTATCACTTTAATCTGCTGATATATCTTTTAAAGAAGAATATACCCCAGCTTAAAAAAACTTTCAATAGGAATTATTTAGCCAGAATCATCATGATCTCATTGCTTCTGGCAACGAACCTGCTCATGGCCTCACCCTCAAGAGGTGCATTCTGGATCCTGGCAAGATCGTAGAGCTGTTCCATTATCATCTTGGTGTTGTCGCCATCCTCGTGCTCAAGAACGTACTCAACCAGGGGGTGAGAAGCATTGAGGATAAGGGTCTGGCCCTCGTTGCCAAAGTCTCCCATACCCATTCCGTTCATGGCATACATCTTCATCATCTCGGCCATACGCCTTGACTCCTCGGATACTGTGAGGATTGAAGATGTCTTTTTATCCTTGAGCTTCTCCAGCTTGACAGTGAGCTTGTCATTCTTGAGAGCCTTCTTGATCCTCTCGGATAGAGACTTCTCTTTTTCTGCCAGCTCTTCCTGAGCCTTCTTGGAGGTCTTGGACCTGAAGGTATCTGTCAGATCAGCATCAACTCTCTGGAAATGGATACCCTCATTCTTTCTCTCGAGCTGCTCCATGAAGGGAACATCGATATTGTGGTTCATGATGAAGGCTTCCATCTTCTGGGCCTTGAACATCTTGATGTACTGGCTCTGCTGCTGCTCATCGGTTACATAGTAGATGGTGCGTGGCTCCTTGTCCTCTTTGTCAGAAGATTCTGTGCTCTCACCTTCCTTGACTGTATTGCCCTCTGAATCCACAACCTCAGCCTCGACCTTGTTGCCGTTCTCATCGGTGGCGCTTTCCTTAGCTGCCTCCTCCTCGGCTGTCTTGTTGATCTGAAGAGCCTCGGGAGTAGTGAGGTACTTGCCATCAAGGTTCTTGAAGAGGATGTAGTCTGTCATCTTCTCACAGAACTTGTCGTCTCTGAGGCACCCGTACTTGATGAAGGGACTGATGTCATCCCAGTACTTGTCGTAGTTCTCCTTGTCTGTCTTGCACAATCCGGCAAGCTTCTCAGCAACCTTCTTGCTGATGTACTCAGAGATCTTCTTGACAAAGCCGTCGTTCTGAAGAGCGGATCTTGATACATTAAGCGGAAGGTCAGGACAATCGATAACGCCCTTGAGCAGCATCAGATACTCGGGAATAACCTCCTTGATGTTGTCGGCAATGAATACCTGGTTGTTGTAGAGCTTGATGGTTCCCTCTATGGACTCGAACTCCATGTTGATCTTGGGGAAGTAAAGGATTCCCTTTAAGTTGAAGGGATAGTCCATGTTCAGATGTATCCAGAATAAAGGCTCCTTGAAGTCCCTGAATACCTTTCTGTAGAACTCCTTGTACTCCTCATCAGTGCAGTCCTTGGGGGTCTTGGCCCAAAGGGGATGGATATCGTTAAGAAGCTGAGGCCTTCTCTTTATCTTGTACTCAAGCTCAGGCTCCTCAGTCTCGCCTTCCTTCTTCTCAGGGTGAACCTCCTCTATTACAGTGTCGGAGTCAAGCTTCTCGCTGGCCTTGATGGTCTCGGTACCCTCCTCGTTCTCCTTTGAAAGATAGATCTCGTAAGGCATGAAGGAACAGTACTTCTGGATAACCTCCCTGGCCTTGTACTCGTTGCAGAACTCAAGACAGTCTTCAGACAGATGAAGAGTAACTGTTGTTCCAACCTCACTCTTGTCACCATCTTCCATCTCAAAGTCAGAACCGCCGTCGCAGGTCCAGTGAACTGCCGGGCCTCCCTTGCAGGAAAGTGTGTCAATATCTACAGAATCAGAAACCATGAAAGTTGAGTAAAAGCCCAGTCCAAAGTGACCGATGATCTGGTCTGCATTGGCCTTGTCCTTGTACTTGTTAAGGAAGTCTGTAGCGCCGGAGAAAGCCACCTGGTTGATGTACTCCTCTACCTCCTCGGCTGTCATACCGATACCGTTGTCCACGATCTTGATGGTCTTGTCCTTGTCATTAAGAAGGATGTCAACTCTGGGCTTGTAGTTCTCGGGAAGCTCGCACTCACCCATCATGTCCATCTTGCGGATCTTGGTGATGGCATCGCAGGCATTTGAGATTACTTCTCTGTAAAAAATATCATGATCCGAATATAACCATTTCTTGATTATAGGGAACATGTTCTCGCTGTTGATTGAAAGATTACCTTTTTTTGAAGCCATAATTCTCACTCCTTTATCAGAAATATTCCGTACTCCATCGTACAAAGTCAAGTTTAATTCCGCCGGTGACAAAAGTCAATAAAAAATTAGCACTCACCAAAAGTGAGTGCTAATAAAATCATCTATATGTACTTATCAGCTCTGCTCAACCCTGACTACACTGGGGGTTCCCTCTGCAAGCTCCACACTTAAGTTGAGTTTTCCTCCAAGGTTGGTGCTCATCTTGCCGATGCTGTTGCCGCCGACAAAGACGCTGTACTCTGTATTCTCCATAAGTCCCAGGGTGATCTGCGCATCATTATCTCCCTCAACGGTGAACTCCACGCCGCCTTCTGTCTCCTTGAAGCCTGTCACAGCTGTTCCCGGTACTGACTCGTATACAAAGTTCTCATCCTTTTCAAGCTTCGTGATATCCTTGTAGGTCTTAACCTTAAGGATATTACCATTGTGTTCAAAATTCTCCAGCTTCTTTTTCTCAGGAAGCTTGTAATTGCCAAAGCTGATACTTCCATCGCTCTCAGCTCTGATCAACTGCTCTACGACAGCCATAATGACCCTCCTAATAAATGAAAAGTGTATAATTACAAAATTATTATATCCCACACTCAAATATTTTAATATAAAATTTTAATAATATTTTGATATGATATACAGGGACTCAAAGTCACAAGGTTTTCATGCTGGCATGATAAACCTTGTGACCTTGAGGCCCGCCGAGACATGAGGAATTAGTGGGGCAGGGGCCCCGCGGTTTCCGAATGGCTCGCAGGATTGCGAGAGCGCAAAGCGCGGAGCAATCCGTATATCATAATACATATCAACAGGAAACAAATGGATTGCGAGAGCGCATTGCGCGGAGCAATCCGTATATCATTTGGAAAAAAGTGGGAGGAGGCACCATGGCCACAAAAATTAAAACCGTCTTTTTCTGCCAGAGCTGCGGATATGAATCATCGAAATGGATGGGACAGTGTCCCGGCTGCAGGCAGTGGAATACATTTGTAGAGGAACCGGTCCGCAAACCTGCTTCCAGCACTAAGGGAGTATCCGCCTCAGCAGGCACTGCTGCCGCTTCCCGTCCCAGGACCATATCCGAGATCGAGATGAACGAGGAGGACCGCTACGACACTCATATGGGAGAGCTCAACAGAGTTCTGGGGGGAGGTCTGGTAAAGGGCTCTCTTATCCTGGTGGGCGGAGATCCCGGTATAGGAAAGTCCACTATTCTTTTGCAGGTAGCAGGGAATATCTCTTCAGATCAGAAAGAGGTTCTTTATATATCAGGTGAGGAATCGCTGCAGCAGATAAAGCTTCGCGCCAATAGAATAGGCAATTTCAACAACTGCCTCAGATTCATGTGTGAGACCAACCTGGACACCATAGAGAGCACCATAGAAAGTGCAAAGCCACAGGTGGTCATCATAGATTCCATTCAGACAATGTACAATGAATCGGTCTCCTCTGCCCCGGGCTCCGTATCCCAGGTAAGAGAATCCACTTCGGTGCTTCTAAGGATAGCCAAGAGCCTTGGCATATCAGTATTCATCGTGGGGCATGTTACCAAGGAGGGACAGGTTGCAGGACCGAGAGTGTTAGAGCACATGGTTGATACCGTCCTGTACTTTGAGGGCGACCGTCACGCCTCCTACAGGATACTGAGGGCTGTCAAGAACCGCTTCGGCTCCACCAACGAGATCGGAGTATTTGAGATGCAGGAAAAGGGCCTTGTGGAAGTTACTAACCCCTCAGAGTTCATGCTGGAGGGTCGCCCCAAGGACGCCAGCGGCTCCATAGTCACCTGCTCCGTCGAGGGCACAAGACCCATCCTCACAGAGGTGCAGGCTCTTGTCACAAGGACCAGCTTCGGCTTTCCCAGACGTCAGGCCAACGGAACGGATTTTAACAGGGTAAACCTGCTGATGGCAGTTCTGGAAAAGCGCATAGGTCTTCAGATGGGCGAATATGACGCCTATGTCAATCTTGCGGGAGGCATGAAAATAGCAGAGCCCTCGCTGGATCTGGGCGTCTGCCTTGCACTCATTTCAAGCTTCAAAAACAAACCAATAGGCGACAGCATCATCGCCTTTGGAGAGGTGGGCCTCTCCGGCGAGGTGCGATCCGTCAGCATGGGGGATGCAAGGGTTTCCGAAGCCAAAAAGCTCGGCTTTACCACCTGCATCGTACCAAAGGCACTTGAGAAAAAACTAAAGGCATCCATCAAGGATATCGAGATAATAGGCGTCTCCTCAGTGGCAGACGCCATGAAGCTCCTGTGAGAGGGCGCCATACCTCGATCACTTTCTCTCACTAAGGATCTTTTCCATTTCCTCGTAGTCACCCTTCTCAAAGAGCTCCTTCAGATCTGTAAATACTGCCTGATGGGGCTCAGGGAAGGCATAGTCTGCCATCTCCGCAAAGGTCCCCTTCAGGATCTTTTCATTTCTGCTTCCCACCCCAAGCTTTAAGGCATCATACATACTGTTTACAAGGAACTCGTCATAGTTCTGATTGGCCATGGCGGACAAAAGATCTTCTTCCTCCTTCGCTTCAGCTTCAGGCTCCTCTTCTCTTTCTCCATCGGCAAAATTCTCTGCCAGTACTATCCCAAACCTCTCAAGTTCACTTATCAGATTCTGATGGTTCTTTTTAATGTATTCAAGGTCAGATGCCTTTCCGGCCATCTCAAGCTTTTCTGCATCTCCTGCGATCTTAAGGGCGCCCACAAGTCTTGCGGAGCTCTTAAGGGCATGAACCTTGATGGTATAATCCTCCCAGTTTTCGCTGTCATAGTACCCGGCGATCTCTTTTATCTTATCTGCGAGAGAATCCCTGAATATCCTCAAGACGCTCTTAAAGGCCTCCTCTGATCCGCTGTTTGTGATGGCAACCTCAACATCTATACCGGAGATATTATCGTACCACCTGCACTCCTTTGTGATCTCTTCCGGTCCTCCCTGCTCAGATTCTTTTTCACTGTCCTCGTAGAATCTGTAGCCATAACCCCTGTCTGTGATAGAGGCACCTGAATCCGTCACAGTGTCTGCAGAGTCGTTATCATAGCCCTCCAAAAGCTTTCCAAGATTGTAGGAGGAATCCCCCTCTTCCATATACAGTATTCCGAAGGCTCCCGAGCCACAGCTAAGCGCCAGCGCAGCTGATGCCTTCTGGAAAATAATGGTCTTGAACTGGGCCCTGCTCAGTATCCTTTTCTCAATAATGTCCAGTTCTTTCTCCGTGACATCAGAATATGTCACAAAGGCCACCTCCAGATCAGGCCTGGACCACCTGGGAATTGCATAATCCACATATTTTTCAAAGCATTTTATCCTGTCTCCAAAATGAACCGAGTCCACCTTGAAGGTATCGTTGACAATATTGACAAAGGGCTTCAGACCAATAGCAGTCATAACGTCACAGGAGAACCTGCTCATGTAACCTCTCTTCATAAGTACCGCAGGATCACTGGCCATAAAGCTGCAATGTACATCCTTCTTTATCCTGACAAGCTCACTTATGATATTGCCCGGAGTCATTCCCTGTATTGCCATATTGTTGGCAATAAGGGCAAGGATTCCCATGGAACTGGAATTGTAGCCGGAGTCAAATACAAAGACATTGCCGTAGGCCTTTGCAGCCTCTTTGGCTATCTCGTACTCCCTGCTTATACCTGTTGCCAGTGTTATATGGATCAGCTGATGCGCTTTCCTTAAGCCTTTTGCAAAGAAGTATTCAAATTCCTCCACTGAAGGCGGTGATGATTCAAAGGTCTTGCCGCCCTTCATGTACCTGATGATCTCATCGGAATCCGCCTCAATACCATCATAGTACTCCCTGCCATCCACATGTATCCTGAAGGGAATTGTATCAATCTGAAGGTCTCTGAGGATTCCCGCAGGCAGATCGCACATGCTGTTGGTGGTGATGGTGACAGGTATCTTCTTGCTGTAGCCCCTGGCAACGTTGAGCCTTGCGCTTTCAACGGCTGCAGATTCAGAGAGTTTTACCTTGGACTGCGGGATATGCGCAAGAAGCGTCTCCTCCAGCTGAAGACCGGATACCGGTTTTAACAAATACCCGTCAAAACCGCTGGACATATAAAGCTGCATATTTTCGCTGCCCGCATTGGCTGTCAGGGCTATCATGGGCGCATGGTTGTTAAGTCCTCCAACCTGCTTTCTGATGCGCTGCATACACTCTATGCCGTCCATCTCAGGCATGAGATGATCCATCAGGATAACATCGTACCTGGTCTGGGTGGTCATGGAAAGAGCCATCTCTCCGCTGTCAGCGGTATCCACCTTTATGAGGGTATCCTCAAGAAGCTTCTTTTCCACCTCCAGATTCATCTCATTGTCATCCACCAAAAGAAGGTGTGCCTCAGGTGCGGTAAATCCGGCCTCATACTTCCTGTCCTCATCCAGCCGTCCGTTTCCGGTTATACTGATATCTCCAACTGCAATGGGATTGGTAATCTTCTGCCACAGGGATACAGAAAAAGTTGAACCCTGCGTATATACACTGTTCACCGTAACTTCGCCGCCCATCAGATCCACCAGCTGCTTGACTATGGAAAGTCCCAGCCCGGTGCCCTCGATCATTCTGTTCTGTTCCTCATCCACTCTCCGGAAGGCATCAAAAAGATAGGGAAGAGCATCCTGCTTGATTCCGCTCCCGGTGTCCGTTACAGAAAACAGAAGTCTGACGCTGTCGTCCCTGATATCTTCTTTTTCCATATGAAGTGTGACGCTTCCCTCTCTGGTATACTTGACGGCATTGTTCAGAAGATTGACCAGGATCTGCTTGATCCTGACCTCGTCTCCAAACAATTCCGACGGAATCGTAGAGTCCACCTCCACCTGAAACTTAAGGCCCTTTTGCTCTGCTCTTAGCCAGATCATGTTCACGATCTCGGAGATCATGGAGGCAACGCTGTAGTTCACCGGCACGATGTCCATCTTGCCGGCCTCAATTTTGGACACATCGAGAATATCGTTTACAAGGGCAAGAAGCATCCTGCCTGCGCCCTGGATGTTGGCAGCATCCTTTCTTATCTCATCAGAAGCATCCTCCTGCCTTAAGATGATCTCATTAAGGCCCAGAATAGAGTTGATTGGAGTCCTGATCTCATGGCTCATATTGGAAAAGAACCTGCTCCTGGACTTATTGAGCTTCTCAAACTTGCGAGCCTCTTCCTGAACCCTCTTATTTTCTTCCCTAAAGAGCCACTCCACAAACCACACCATAAGGCAGCACACAGTTCCCACCATCACAAGAGCCACAAAGGAATCTATGTGAAATACTTCATTGTTGTGCTGGTATATACGCTCAGGATGGAAGTAGTCATGCAAATAAAATATCCCCGCCTCCAGCGTAAGGAGTATCAGCATAAGCGGTTTCCACATACCGCTGAGAATAAGTCCCGTGTAGAGATATGCAAAGATCACCCACATAATTCCGCCGCCGTGGAGACCTCCTCCGAAATAGAAAAGAATTGGCAAAAGGACACCCACAAGGCCGAGGACGATAAGTCTCACCGCCAGATACAGCCTGTTCTTTTTGATGGATACCACTGTTATGATGGGCACAGAAATGACGGTGATGATAAGCGCCACCACCTCAACTGTATTCTCACCGCAAAAGACATCCCCCACTATACCCATGATCATCACCGGTTCCATGACCATGTTCAGCAGGATAAAAACCCTCTCCCTGAAGCTGATGGAAGGATTCTTAAGCATATCCACAATATTTTTAATAAATCTACGGATCACCTTGTACCTCTCTTTTTGTCTATCATGCCGTCAGACATAATGCGGTTCATCACCCTGTCAAACTCATTGATATTTATGGGTTTGGCAATAAACCCGTCAAACCCTTCCTTTAAGAACATCTCCCTGGCTCCGCTTACCGCATTGGCTGTAAGGGCAACGATCTTGACGATCTTACCCTGCTGCTCTGCCAGATTCCGAAGTCTCTTCATGGCCTCCACACCGTCCATTTCCGGCATCATGTGATCCATGAAGATGATATCGTAGTCATCAGCCGTGAGCTTACCTATGGCCTCTTTGCCGCTTAAGGCAGTATCGATGTCCATGTTGTATTCGCCAAAGAGTCCCTTGGCAACCACCAGGTTCATGGGCTCATCGTCCACCACCAGAGCTCTTACGCCGTCCAGCACAGGCCGAACCTTGGAATCTTCACACAGTACCTTTCCTGACTTGTAATCTCCATTTACAATCTGGACAAGCTGAAGCCCGTACAGAGGTTTATAAATAAGCAGCGCACCTGAATCAGCCGGAAGCACATAACCTTCAGTTGCCAGGACACTTACCACAATACCCTTTCCGGCAAGCTCCTCAAGATAGTCTCTGTCCCTGTCATACTCAGCAATGCCGGTAAACACGTGGGTTACGTTGTTTCTCTCTATGCGCTTTTGGAATTCATCCTGGGAAAAGGCATAGTACAGATTGATCCTCAGGCCTCTGGTCAGATTGGCTGCCATATCCCTGTACATCTCCTCCACCTTCATCCAGCCCTTTCCAACCGGCAGGCTGTAGAACAGGACATTTACAAATCTGTCGCCTCTTACAGCCATGCAGGGTGCGGGATCTATCACTTCCTGGAAAATGCTGACCCTCACCGTGGTACCCTTGTTTTTCTCACTCTCGATCTTGACAAAACCGTCCATACTGCGGACAAGTCCGTATACTACAGATAGTCCGAGGCCAATACCTCCGGTACTTCTGTCTCTCTTTTTATCAGCCTGATATATTCCCTTTGAAACAGCTTCTATGTCCTTCCTGGTCATGCCAACGCCGGTGTCCGTAACCTCAATGATGAGGTTGACACCATAATCCTTCTTAAGGGCAGAGATCCTCAGCATTGCTCCGCCAACCTTGGTAAACTTAAAGGCATTGTCCAGAAGATGCTCGATTACCTTTGTTATCTTTCTGCTGTCTCCCCTTAAGACCGCAGGGACCTCAGGATCCAGATCGATGACAAATTCATGCTCTCCCTTTTTGTTTTCCTGGCTGTGATTAACCAGCATATCATTCAAAAGAGAGGTTATCATATATCTGTCGTTCTCCAGTATGACATCGTCGCGCTGGATCTCACTGTAGTCCTGGATATCCTCAATCTGATGATAGAGCCTTATTCCGGCATCTCTTATTGCCCTGATATCGTTATTCTGCTCTTTGCCAAGAAGAAGCCCCGACAGGCCGTTTATTACATTGACGGGAGTCCTGAGTTCGTGGGAAAGATTTACCAGAAAGTCCTCCATGTCATGGTCATTCTTTTTCTGGGAAGCCTCCAGGATATCGATGTCGTTGTCATATTCACTTATCTTTTCCATGAGTGTCTTAAGCACGATGTACATGCCCAATTCTGCCACCAGGTGCAGCATCACTCTTGAGATCTCCAGTGAACTGAAAACAAACTCTCCCCCTTTAAGGGCAAGCCCCAGCTGGATCAGGATTATGATAAAGAACTCCAGAAGCACAAAGCGCAGAAAGGCAGCCCTGCCCAAAAGCGCCACCATGGACATGATAAGAGCAGAGATCACTATGACGTCAAAAAAGCTGGACTCATGGATACCGTGATAGAAAGCCACCACCATGGAAAAGATGATGTAAAAATTTTCCCTGGAAGTGGTGGTGTTGTACTGAGTTATATGCATCCACCAGGCCGCGATGATTCCTATGGCAATAAGGGGCTGAACCCAGAGTTCCCACCCCATGGATATGCTCTCGATCATGGCGCCCAGGCAGGCCACAGATATCACTATCAGGGCAGTATTATGTATCTTTGTGATCTCATGTTTTTTATCTCTCAATTTTCGTTTCCTTTTTTCTTAAGAAGTTCATAGACATAGTTGGTGACGATGTTAAGATCCGTGGTCCCGTTGGCACAGAACACAGATGCCACCTCTGTATCACATTCAATTTCCTTAAGATGCATCTTGGTAATCTCCACATCGTTGTCAAAAAAGGTCTCATCACTCTCAAAGCCAAAGGCAGCAAATTCATTGCCGGAGAGCCTGAAAACTCCGCTGTCTCCGAAGGTCTCTATCAGGCACTCTGCAGTGCGCTTTATCAGCCTGTCTCCGTCGTCCTGTCCAAGGATATTATTGACCTCTCTGAGTCCCTTTATCTCGCAGAGAAGATATCCAAAGGGCTGCGACAGGTTCAGCGTCTCGCTGGTAAACTTGCGAAGCGCGCTTCGATTCTGTGCTCCGGAAATTGGATCATGGTAGCTGTAATAGAGAATCCTGTCCCGCTCCTTGCGCTGATTGATGGACTGCACCAGGAAATAGGAAATAGTGCCCATGGCCTCTCCAAATTCCTCCATCCTGTCCGCAGGAATATCATCTACTGTCCAAAAGCCTATTACCTCATCTTCCATCCTAAGGGGCCCAATGGCCACAGTCTGAAGAGAGTATTTCTTCATCCTGTAGTACAGCCCTGGTGAAACATTTTTAATGTCCTCAGGATCGTACACCAGCATGCATTCATAGCTGTTCTTGGGCATGTTCTCCATGCTTACGGCGTCCCTGGTGGCGTAAAGGACCGAGAGTTCCTTAGCCATGGGATCAAGGCCTTCTTTAAACCATTCATAGGTGTTCTGGAGCTTGCCCTTACCAACATCCTCGTAGATATAAGCTCTCCTTGCCTTTAGCTCTCTTCCTATGTACTCCAGCATCAGACGTATGCTCTCCTCAGGATTTTTGGACGTTACCGCAAACTGAAGAGTACTGTTTATGAACCTGTCTCTGTCAGCAATAGCCTGGCTCTTTGCCCACCACACAGAGAAATTGTACACTACGATATTGATGAACAGGAGCATTCCAATTCTCATGACCGTGCCAAAGAGATATAACATCCTGATATCCATAAGATAAATCGAAAACTCTATAACGGCACTGATGATCATTATCAGAAGTCCCACATATATTCCGATATACTCGATGTTCTCACTGCGGGCTTTGCAGTAGTAGTAATTGTCAAGAAGGATTACCAGTACCATAACAAAGATCAAAAGAGCTGTTCCCGCCTCAAATATGGGAAAGGTCTGCATCATGTCAACTCCGCTTACATAGCGAAGCAGCACTATCAGCAGTTCCAGAAAAACAGTCAGCATAAAGGCTGCCACTTCGTATGACTTGCGCCTGTTTCTGGTCATTGAATTAAAAAATATCACAAAGGGATAAATTGCAAGAATAATACTGAAATGATTGAGAACGCGCCAGAAAATGACTTTCTGGGCCAAAAGCTGCAGTAGCCCGGAGCCGGACATCAGCCACATGCCCAATAGAAATGCGCCGCATCCCAGCGCACCGATATTAAAGGGCGCCTCTGCTTTGTCCGGAAACACCAACCAGATAAGAAGTATCAGAATTCCAAAAAACATTATGGACAGCGTAATGATAAACTGAGCTGCCCTCTTTATCACATTGAGATGCACATAATTGGAGGCCGCCCCCAGATACATTCCGGTAATGCTGCCCTTCATAAGCCCGGAGGAGCAGCACTCATAATCCATGGTCAGCATTTTGCCTGCAGCGGAAGCCGGAATTCCAATCTCATGGAACATGGAGCCATACCCCATCCCGGTGATGTTTTCTTCACCAAAGTAGCTGTAGATCTCATTATCCTCCAGGAAAACCCTGAG
>JAEEGL014517273.1_pt1 | contig 12790 bp, 9 predicted proteins | sample 9134231 | NCBI WGS metagenome assembly JAEEGL01 (sample SAMN16246548, study PRJNA631951) | gut metagenome | biome: gut microbiome; feature: rumen; material: fiber-attached | host: Bos | place: Iran: Karaj | collected 2018-10 | reverse complement strand
GATATAATACAGCTTCACAATATTCACGGATATTATATTAATTATCCGATGCTGTTTGATTACCTTAAGAATGAATATAAAGGAAGAGTGTATTGGATGCTACATGACTGCTGGGCTTATACGGGGCACTGTGCCTATTATACAGCAGCAGGATGTGACAGATGGAAGACACTCTGCCATGATTGTCCTGAGAAGAGGGAGTATCCTATCAGCTTGTTACTTGATTCAAGCAGCTGTAACTACAGGCGTAAGAAAAAATATTTTACAGGGCTTAAGAATATGACCATTATAGTCCCTTCACATTGGCTTGAAAGTCAGGTGAAAGAATCTTTCCTCAAAGATTATCATGTTGAAGTAGTAAATAATGGAATAGATCTGAGTATATACAGACCTCAGAGAGATTCGGGGATAAGGGCTAGATATGGTATACCCCAGAATAAGAAGATAATTCTGGGAGTTGCTATGTACTGGACTAAGCGTAAAGGCCTAAGCGACTTCAAACGGTTATCGCAAAGACTTCTTGAACAAGGCAATAATGAATATGTGATAGTATTGGTAGGGCTGTCATCTAAGCAGAGAGCAAATCTTCCAGGTAATGTCATAGGAATCAGACGTACAGAAAATGTTAGAGATATCGTCGCTCTATACACAGAATCGCATATTATGGTTAATCCATCTGTTGAAGAGACTTTTTCGATGGTTACAGTAGAAGCGATGGCATGTGGGACTCCGGTGATAGTCCTGGATACAAGCGCTGTATGCGAACTTGTATCTGGTGACACAGGCATAGTGCTTCACAAGGATAGGTCACAGGAAGTAGATCCTGACAGGTATATTGAGGCAATTCACAGCATAGAGACTAAAATGTCTGAAGGAATAATAAGTGAACAATCATTGGTTCGTCATGCATCCGGATATTCGTCTGAAAGACAGACGGATCATATACTGTCGTTGTACAAGAGGCTTGGATAGAGTTACCGCTTAGGATCTGCTATCAATGAATTTATTGTTAAGATATTGAATTATTTAATTGTACAGACCAATTAATCAGGTGAATGAGAAATATTGACATGAAGACAAAAACAGTATCACTGATCATGACAACATATAACTGTCATGATAACTTTAAAAAGACTATAGAAAGTGCACTTGCGCAGGACTATGAAGCTATAGAGCTTATAATAGTTGATGGCGCATCTACAGACGGTACAGTAGATATTATCAGAGAATATGCAAAGCGCATAGAGACGGACAGATCATCATATCCCAACTTCACTATTAAGTGGGTAAGTGAGAAGGATAACGGAATATATGATGGTATGAACAAGGGTATCAAAATGTCTTCCGGCGATATAATAGCGGTTTTTAATGATCAGTTTACAACTGATCATGCTGTTACAACTTATGTAGATATGTTGGAGAGGGGAGATTATGACGCTGTTCACTCTGATCTTGTCTATATAGATGGTGATAAGTGGAAGAGATATTGGCATATGCCTGGTGGTAATATTCATTCCGGTTGGATGCCGGCTCATCCTACTCTTTATATAAGACGGAGCGTTTATGACCAGTATGGATTGTACAAAACACAGTACAGTAGTTCTTCGGATTATGAATTCATGATCAGGATACTTAAGGATGGAACCTTGAAGCTTGGTTATGTTCCAAAAGTTCTTATAAAAATGTTTTATGGCGGAACTTCAAGTGCCGGTATAAAGGGATATTTCAATAATACAGTAGAGGCATATCAGGCACTATCAGACAATAAGGTGAGATTTCCGTTGATAATTATCATTATGCGTATTTTGCGTACACTTGGGCAATATTTTCTTGCACCTCGTATGCAGAGAAAGATTGAAATATGAAGATTTTAATGATCAATGTAGTCTGTGGTATACGTTCAACTGGACGAATATGCACAGACCTTGCCGGAAAACTTGAAAAGGAAGGTCACACAGTTATGATAGCTTACGGTCGCGAATTCCTTCCACCTGAGTATGCCGGATATTCATATAGAATTGCCAGTGATTATGAAGTTAGACTTGATGCGCTTAAATCAAGACTCTTTGATAATGCTGGCTTTAATAATGTCAGAGCAACCAAAAGGTTCATAAGATGGATCAGAGAATATGATCCTGATGTTATACACATGCATAATATTCATGGATATTATCTTAATGTTGGAATATTATTTGATTATCTAAAGACTTGTGGTAAGCGCATCATTTGGACTATGCACGATTGCTGGCCTTTTACAGGGCATTCTGCACTGTGCGATGGTATTGGATGTGAGAAGTGGACATCAGGCTGTGCTTCATGTCCTCAGAGAAGCGAATACCCCAAAGCTTTTATTGACAGATCTTCAAGAAACTGGTTATTAAAAAGGAACGCTTTTACAGGTGTACCGAACCTGACAGTTGTTACGCCGTCAGCTTGGTTGGCAGATAAAGTCAGAAGGTCATTCCTTTCAGAATATAATGTTAAGGTTATTCCTAATGGTATAGATACAGAGATTTTCTACCATAGAGATAGCGATCTTCGCGCAAGGTACGGTATTGAAGGCAAGAAAGTTCTCCTTAGCGCTGCTACAACCTGGAATGATCTGAAGGGATATCGGGATTTTATGAAGCTTTCTGCAATGCTTGGACCTGAGTATGTTATAGTGCTTGTCGGAGTCTCCGACAAGCAGCTTCATGAACTTCCTGATAATATCATAGGTATTCGCAGAACAGCTGACCGGGAAGAAATGGCCAAATGGTATTCAACGGCAGATCTGTATATCAATATGACTTACTGCGATACCTATCCTACAGTAAATGTGGAATCCGTAGCCTGTGGTACTCCGGTCATAACTTATAGGACAGGCGGAAGCGTTGAGAGTATGTTTGGCTTTGGTAAGATAGTTACAAAGGGTGACATTGTAGAAGCGTTAAATGCAATAACAGGTTATGATAATGATCTTGATGATCATGTCGTAGTTCCAAGAGATAAGCTGGATAATAATTACTATCTTGATAAATATCTGGAGCTTATCGTAGGTTAGCTGTCTTAGCGAAATCTGTTATATATTGCAGATATTTACCTGATGTTTATCAGTTAATGAAAGATGACCATCTTGCATATTGATGTTATAATCTATATGTTTGGGGATATCCAATATCCGTATTGGATTAAATAAGCAGATAGAGGAGATCTATATTGGCTAATAACAGAGTGAGATCACTTGATGATACCAAACAGCTGGTAAGGCGGGCTGAGGGACTTTTAGAGTCATTGGCCTTAGCTGTTGTGTATTATTATGTGTGGAAGGAATATTACAGAATTGATTTTGGTCCTACTTATTATGGTAGGGGTAAAGTGGTACTGATATTTATATATTTTTCGATAACAGTTCTGTCGATTCGTTTATGTGAGGGTTTTAAATTTGGACATTTAAAATTTAGTGATGTTTTTATATCGCAGGTACTTGCTATACTTATGACCAACTTCATAACGTTCTGGCAGCTTAGTCTTATAGCTGCTGTGATGGTTATAGCGGGTCCTATGATTTTGCTGACAGGAATTGATATTCTGATATCGCTTTTTTGTTGTTATCTGTTTACAGCTCTCTACCATGGACATTATGTCCCTAGGAATATGATACTCATCTATGGCAAGGATAGTGCTATAGATCTAAAGTTCAAGATGGATCTTAGGATGGACAGGTATACTATCACCAAGATAGTAAGATACGATGTTGGACTTGAACAGATCAAAAAAGAAATAAGTGAGCATGACTCTGTCATCCTCAATGATATACCTGCGCAGATGCGTAATGATATCCTGAAGTACTGTTATCACAATGAGATAAGGACTTATATAGTTCCTAAGATCACGGATATTATTATTAAGGGTGCCCCGGATATCAATCTTTTTGATACACCTCTTATGCTTGTAAAGGGGCGAGGGCTTACTGCTTCTGAGAGATTTACCAAAAGACTATTGGATATTGTATTATGTCTGATAGTCATGATTCCTTTCTTGATTATCTTGTTACTTGTAGCTGTTGCTATCAAGCTTGATGACAATGGACCGGTATTCTATACACAAGATAGATTGACCAGAGACTTAAAGGTGTTTAAAATATATAAGTTCCGTAGTATGAAAGTTCACTCTGAGTCAGAGGAGACCTTTCAGGGGGCAGAGACTGACGATCCCAGAATCACAAAAGTAGGGCGTTTTATCAGAAGGACCAGGATTGATGAGCTTCCTCAGATTATCAATATTATGAAAGGCGATATGAGCTTTGTAGGTGTTCGCCCTGAGCATATAGCTGATATGAAGAAACACGAAGCTGAAATTCCCGAATATAGTGAGAGATATAAAGTCAAGGCCGGTCTGACCGGCTATGCACAGGTTTATGGCAAGTACAACACATCGCCATATGATAAGCTGCGCATGGATCTTATGTATATTGAGAATTATTCACTTATTCAGGATGTGAAGCTTATCCTGATGACTCTTCGTACTCTTACCAAGGATGACAGTACAGAAGGCTTTGATAAGATGGAAGAGCGTAAAGCAAGGCGTGAAGAAGTGATTAAAGATAGTCTGAAGGGCGATAGTCAGGCAGATATGGATAAAAGGTAATATATATAAATATAGAGAATATAATAATAGAGAACTATTAATATCATATATATTATGTGATATTTATAAAGGAGCAGTTATGTCAGTATTTGAAAACAAGACATTACTTATAACAGGAGGAACAGGCAGCTTTGGTCATACAGTATTAAAGCATTTCCTCACATCTGATATCAAAGAGATACGTATTTTTTCAAGGGATGAGAAAAAGCAGGATGATATGCGTCATGAACTTCAGGCCAATTACCCTGATTACTTCAATAAGGTCAAGTTCTATATTGGAGATGTTCGTGATAAGGATAACCTTATGGATGCTATGCCGGGAGTTGATTATGTATTCCATGCTGCTGCGCTTAAAGAGGTTCCATCCTGTGAATTCTTCCCTATGGAAGCAGTTAAGACCAATGTTATAGGTACTGATAATGTTGTACATGCAGCTATTGCTAATCATGTTAAGAGTGTAGTACTTCTGTCTACTGATAAGGCTGCATATCCTATTAATGCAATGGGTATCAGTAAGGCTATGGCTGAAAGAGTCATATATTCCAATGCAAGAGTTGCGGCAGACAACGGAACAACTCTTTGCTGCAAGCGTTATGGTAATGTAATGTGTAGCAGAGGCAGCGTTATTCCCCTTTTTGTAGAACAGATCAGGAATGGTCATGAGATAACTGTTACAGATCCTGAGATGACAAGATTCATGATGAATCTTGATGAAGCTGTTGCCCTTGTAATGTATGCATTTCAGAATGCCAGACCTGGCGATCTCTTCGTTCAGAAGGCAGATGCATCATCAATAGGTGATCTTGCCAAGGCTGTTCAGACCCTGTTCGGAGATACAGGTATCAGAACAATCGGAACAAGACATGGTGAGAAGCTGTATGAGACTCTTGTAACAAGAGAAGAGATGCTCAGAAGTGAGGATATGGGTCAGTACTATCGTATAGCAGCTGACGGAAGAGATCTTAATTACGATAAGTTCTATGTACAGGGCGAGGTCAAGACTATGGCGGATGAAGCTTATACCAGCCATAATACCAAGAGACTTGACGTTCAAGGGACAATAGATAAGCTTCTTACAACTGACTTTGTCAAAGAAGCTCTTGAAGAGTTTAAAAAGAAGAATTGAACTTAAGTAAAGCGTCAAAAGGAATAATCTGCATTGATGTATACAAAAAGTATATATCGCATTTGGTGATTATGTTTTGACGCTTTAATCATGTATTGGAGTAACTTGTTATGAAAGTATTAATTACAGGAGCTAATGGCTTTGTAGGACAAAATCTTGTTGCAGCGCTTGAGAATATAAGAGATGGCAAGGATCATTGTCATATCGTAGATGCACTTCATAAGAACTACAGTTATGGGAGCCAGGTAGATGATTTTCCATACAATCCTGCTGATCTTGAAATTGTAAAGTATGATATTGATTCAACCATGGATGATCTTGAAGCTGCCTGTAGAGATTGTGATTTCGTATTCAATCTTGCAGGAGTCAACAGGCCTAAGGATAATGCGGAGTTTATGTCAGGTAATTATGGCTTTGCATCAAAACTTCTTGACATGCTTCAGAAATATAATAATAACTGTCCTGTTATGCTGAGCTCTTCTGTGCAGGCCACATTGTCAGGACGTTTTGAAGGTTCTGAATATGGCAAGAGTAAGCTCGCAGGAGAGGAGCTCTTCTTTGAGTATGCGAGAAGGACAGGAGCAAAAGTTCTGGTATATCGCTTTCCAAACCTTTTTGGAAAGTGGTGCAGGCCCAATTATAATTCGGCTGTAGCGACCTTCTGCAATAATATAGCTAATGATCTTGATATACAGGTCAATGACCCTTCCACAGAACTTGATCTTGTATATATAGATGATCTTGTAGAAGAAATGCTTCTTGCACTTAATGGAAGAGAACACAGGTGCGATTATGTGGGAGACAGGCAGGAAATCTATACTGACAATGCCGGCAGATACTGTTATGTTCCTGTGTCTCATCATGAGACTCTTGGTCATATAGTTGAACTGTTAAAGTCATTTCATGATCAGCCTGATACACTGGTTATTCCGGAGATTCCGGAAGGTTCTTTTGAGAAGAAGTTATACAGTACTTATCTTTCATATCTTCCTGTAAGTAAAGTCGCTTTTTCTCTTAAGATGAATGAAGATAACCGGGGATCATTTACAGAATTGTTCCGGACGGATAAGTGCGGTCAGCTCTCTGTTAATATTTCAAAGCCAGGTGTTACCAAGGGTCAGCATTGGCACAATTCTAAATGGGAGTTCTTCGTTGTTGTTAAAGGTCATGGCCTTATACGTGAGAGAAGATTTGGTACTAATCCTGAGACTGGTGAGAATTATCCGGTTATGGAATTTGAAGTAAGTGGTGATAATATTCAGGCTGTGCATATGCTTCCGGGGTATACACATAGCATTATAAACCTCAGTACTACTGAGGATCTTGTGACGGTTATGTGGGCTAATGAATCTTTTGATGCAGCACATCCTGATACCTACAGGGAGTTCGTATGAGAATACTGGTTGTATCAGAGCCATTCTATCCTGATATATATGCTGTTAACGATCTGGTGCAGAAATTGTCAGACAGAGGCCATGAAGTTACTGTACTTACAGGTCTTCCTGACTATGCAACGGGTCTTACGCCCGAAGAATACAGACATGGTCAGAACCGTGATCAGCATGTGTGCGGAGCTCATATAAGGCGTGTATTTACAGTCGCAAGGCATAAGGGACCTATATGGCGAAGTCTTGACTACTTGTCTTTTGTTGTAAATGGTAACTATGCAGCCAGACATTGGGACTGGGATGAATTCGACGTTATCTATGTCTGGGAAGTAAGCCCTGTAACGCAGGTATTTCCGGCACTTACACTTGGCAAGAGATTTAAAAAGCCCGTATATGTTTACTGTATGGATATATGGCCTGAATGTGTAAAGGCTATGGGATTTAAAGAAGGCTCACTGTTTTATAAGATAATACATTGGATAAGTAAAAAGGCTTATAATAAGGCTGATCATATTGCAATAAGCTCTAAGCCTTTCAGAGAATATCTGACAAGGATAGATGGCGTTGATAATAATAAGATAACTTACCTTCCGCAGTATGGCCCTCAGTGGATGCTTGGTGAAGACTATAGAAAAGAACGTAATAATTTAAACAAGGTTAATTTCTTATTCATTGGGAATATTGGTAAGGCGACTAAGCTTGATGTGTTTATAAGAGCTGTTGGTATAGCAGTTAATAAAACTGATGAAAGTGGACGATGCAGCTACAGATCTAAGATGTCTGTCATAATAGCAGGTAACGGAATTGAAGCAAGGTACTGTAAAAATCTCACTCATGAACTTGGACTTGATGATGTGATAAGCTTCATTGGTTCTGTTCCTATGAAGGAGACCGGTAAGTTATACAGGGAAGCAGATTGCTGTATATTGACACTTGATGGCAGCAATCGTATAGGAGATACACTCCCTGGTAAGATTCAGACCTATATGGCTGCTGGTAAGCCGGTTATAGCTTCCTGTAACGGAGCAGGGCGTGATGTTGTAAACGAAAGCCATGCAGGTATTGCTGTTGATGCAGGAGACAGTGCTACTATGGCTAAAGCTTTGATTCATTTTATTGATAATCCTGATAAGTTTGCAGATTGTGGTAATATGGCCAGAGAGTATTTTAAGAAGAATTTTCTAGAGGAAACGCATCTTGCGCAGCTTGAAAAAGAACTTAAAGAGCTGATCACAAGTTATAACGGCAGATAATAATGTACTGATTCAATTTTATATAATAGATCTAACTATAAAAGATTATAAATGATAATAAATTACTGGTAAGATAGCCGAGGAACTTAAATATGGATAAAGATATCAGATTAAACTATGAAGATGTTAAGTGGAAAAATGATGCAAGGTTAAAACTTCTAATCATCGTAGGCACACGCCCTGAGATTATAAGACTTGCTGCTGTAATTGATAAGTGCCGTACTTATTTCGATACTATTCTGGCTCATACCGGTCAGAATTATGATTATAACTTAAATGGTATATTCTTCCGTGATCTTGGACTTGATGATCCTGATGTTTATATGAATGCTGTTGGTGACGATCTTGGAGCGACTGTTGGTAATATCATCAACTGTTCTTATAAGCTTATGAATACCATAAAGCCTGATGCTCTTTTAATACTTGGAGATACTAATTCCTGCCTTTCAGCTATTGCTGCTAAGAGACTTCATATCCCTATCTTCCATATGGAAGCAGGTAACAGGTGTAAGGATGAGTGTCTTCCGGAAGAGACTAACAGAAGGATTGTTGACATAATATCTGATGTCAATATGGCGTATTCAGAGCATGCCAGAAGATATCTTGCAGAATGCGGACTTCCCAAGGAGCGCACTTTCGTAACAGGATCTCCTATGGCAGAGGTACTTCATAAGAACCTGGCTCAAATAGAAAAGAGTGATATTCTTGAAAGACTCCAATTAAAGCCTCATAATTATATCCTTCTTTCTGCTCACAGAGAAGAAAACATAGATACTGAGAAGAACTTTACATCTCTTTTTACAGCAATTAATAAAATGGCAGAAAAATACGATATGCCTGTACTCTATTCCTGTCATCCCCGCAGCAGAAAACGTCTGAAAGAAAGCGGATTTAAGCTGGATGAACGTGTAATAGCTCATGAACCGCTAGGCTTCCATGATTACAATCATCTTCAGATGAATGCTTTTGCTGTAGTAAGCGACAGCGGAACTCTTCCTGAAGAGAGCAGCTTTTTTAACTCTGTAGGACATCCGTTCCCTGCCGTATGCATCAGAACATCAACGGAAAGACCTGAGGCTATGGATCAGGGTAACTTCATAATTGCAGGCATAGATGAGGGGCATCTGCTTCAGGCAGTTGATACTGCTGTAAGTATGAATGAGAGCGGAGATATCGGCACGCCGGTTGATGTCTATGTATCAGAGAATGTAAGTACCAGAGTTGTCAAGATAATACAGTCTTATACAGGAATAGTAGACAAGATGGTGTGGAGAAAATAATAAGCAGGAAAGGCTTTAGATAAGTGGAAAAGAAGTACAGAGTTCTTGAGTTTAAGGAATATGGTGATGAAAGAGGGAATCTTGTTGTTGCAGAAGGCGATGGTAAGGATATTCCTTTTTCTATAAAGAGAGCATTTTACATATATGGCTCAGATTCAGAAGTAGTTCGTGGTAAGCATGCTAACAGACTGACTAAATTTGTTCTTATAAATGTTGCAGGTTCAAGTGACATATTGGTTGATGATGGTACTCATAAGGAGATAATCAAGCTGGATAAGCCAAGGATGGCCCTTTTTCTTGATACTATGGTCTGGAAGGAAATGTATAATTTCTCTCCTGATTCTGTTCTTATGTGTCTTGCGAGTGAGCACTACATGGAATCAGAATATATCCGCGATTATGATGTATTTATTAAAGAAACCAAAGTGGCCATAAATTGAGCTGCAGCTAAAGATCATGAATTTATGTTAAGCCTTGCCAAGAAATCACCGTTAGGTTTTATGATGTAAAGTTTGTATTAGAATTAGATAGAAAAATAGCAATAATTGAAAAAAGGTGAAGTTGTACGGTGGGTGTGATATAATATACAAGTTGTTTGTTTCGTTATTTGTTTTGAATAAATTATAAACAGAGGATTGATATGCGAAAAAAAAGAGTATTAGTAACAGGTGGAGCAGGATTTCTAGGATCTCACCTATGTGACAGATTATTAAAAGATGGTAATGACGTTATCTGCGTTGATAACTTATTTACCGGAAGCAAAGATAATATTAGACATCTGCTAGATAATCCATATTTTGAATTTATACGTCATGATGTGATACAACCGGTATTTGTAGAATGCGACCAGATATACAATCTTGCCTGTCCGGCAAGCCCGATTCAGTATCAGAGAGATCCTATCTACACTACCAAAACATCAATTTATGGAGCTTTTAATGCATTAGGTCTTGCTAAGCGTACAGGCGCAAGGATACTTCAGTCTTCTACATCGGAAGTGTATGGAGATCCAGAGTGCAATCCACAGCCTGAAAGTTATAGAGGATGCGTTAATACTATAGGACCTCGTTCTTGTTATGATGAAGGAAAGAGAGTAGCAGAAACTTTATTCTTTGATTATCATAGACAGCATGGTGTTGATATTAAAGTTATGAGAATATTCAATACATATGGTCCTAGGATGGATATAGGCGATGGTAGAGTTGTATCTAACTTTATCGTGCAGGCTCTTAAGGGAGAAGATATAACTATCTATGGTGATGGAAGTCAGACTAGAAGTTTCTGCTATGTAGATGATCTGATTGAAGGAATGGTCAGATTGATGAATAGTAGAGAAGGATTTACAGGTCCTGTTAATATCGGTAATCCGGGAGAATTTACTATTAAGCAGCTTGCAGAGATGGTTATAGATCTTACCGGTTCTAAGTCTAAACTGATATATATGGATCTTCCTATGGACGATCCGACTCAGAGAAAACCGGATATCTCACTGGCACAGAAGGAACTTACATGGGAGCCGACTATTCCGCTTCGAGAAGGTCTTATTAAGACAATAGAGTACTTTAAAGGTGTAGTTGACTGATCCTATTCCGAAGAAGAAATCCCGATTTTTCCTGCTCTGAGGATTTGAAGCTTACGTTAACGAATACTAAATATATGTTATAATCTAGATGTTCAGTAATTATATCTGAACATCTATTTTTTTATGAAAGGAATCTCTATGAATAAAAATAAATTTGACCTTTTTGTTCCCGGACGCTTATGTATTATCGGTGAGCATAGCGACTGGGCTGGAATTCATAGAATGACTAATGCTGACATAGTACCTGGGCAGGCAATAGTTACAGGTATTGAGCAGGGAATATATGCAACTGTAGAGAAAGCAGATAAATTTATAGTTGAAAGCCCTCTTCCTATGTATCATGGGGAGTTCTTATCTTGTGATATGGATACCGATAAACTTCTGGAAGTTGCCTATAATGGTGGTTTCTTCTCCTATGTTGCCGGAGTAGCATCTTATGTGAATGAGAACTATCACGTAGAAGGTCTTAGAATCACGATCACCAAGATGGATCTTCCGATCAAGAGTGGTCTTTCAAGTAGCGCTGCAATTTGCGTTCTTGTAGCCAGGGCGTTTAACAGGATGTACAATCTTCATCTTAATACTATGGGTGAAATGCGAATCGCCTATAATGGAGAGCAGAGAACCCCTTCGAGATGCGGTAGATTAGATCAGGCCTGTGCATATGGTGTTAATCCCGTTAGGATGTTTTTTGACGGAACAGAAGTAAGTGTCAAGACTCTTACTGTTAAGTCACCGTTATATTTTGTAGTAGCTAATCTTAATGCAGGCAAGGACACTGTTAAGATACTTGCAGATCTTAACAAGTGCTTTCCGTTTGCTCAGAATGACACTGAGAATAGTGTTCAGGAAGCGCTAGGCAGAGACAATGTTGTTTTTATAGACAGGGCTTGTCAGGCTATTGAAAAAGGTGATGTCAAAGCTCTTGGTCAGGTGATGATTGATTTCCAGCATAACTTTGACAATAAAGTTGCGCCTGCATGTCCTGAGCAGCTTACAGCACCTGTTCTTCATGAGATATTAGAAGATGAAGCAATTAGAAGTTTATCTTACGGTGCAAAAGGTGTTGGCTCGCAGGGTGATGGAACAGTTCAGTTCCTTGCAAAGGATGAAGAGAGTCAGAAGAAGATAATTGAGTATCTTAAGAATGAAAAGAATATGGAAGGCTTTCCTCTTACATTAAAGCCTAAGAAGGCTGTAAGAAAAGCTATAATACCTGTTGCAGGATTTGGTACAAGATTATTCCCTGCTACTAAAGCTATCAAGAAGGATTTCTTCCCGATACTTGATACAGATGGAATATTAAAACCAGTATTGTTGATATTGCTTGAACAGCTTGTAGAAGCAGATATAGAGGATATTTGTTTGGTTATAGGCGATGAAGAGCGTCCTCTATACGATATGTTTTTTGCAAGACTATCATCAGAGAATTATGACAAGCTATCTGATGATAAAAAGTTTTATCAGAATCTATTAATGAGCCTTGCACGTAGAATAACCTATGTATACCAAAAGGAGAGAAAAGGCTTTGG
>JAEEGL013314760.1_pt1 | contig 12790 bp, 15 predicted proteins | sample 9134231 | NCBI WGS metagenome assembly JAEEGL01 (sample SAMN16246548, study PRJNA631951) | gut metagenome | biome: gut microbiome; feature: rumen; material: fiber-attached | host: Bos | place: Iran: Karaj | collected 2018-10 | reverse complement strand
CAACAAGTTTATCCATGCCGCCGGAACGAGTATCGGCGTCATCATCAGCGATCTGAGTTCCTCCTATTACACCAGCGTGTATTACGGAGCGAAGAGAGTCGTGTAATACGGAAAGACATGAAAAGACCTCCGCCGGCCGGCGGAGGTCTTTTTCGGCCCGATTCAGTTGCTTTTCGGCGTTACGTAGAGAACGTTGCTCAGGAACGGCGCGCTTATGCGGCGGACGTAGTGCAGATACTCGTCCAGACGGACCCAGTATTCCTGACCCCAGGAGGATACGGCCATACAGCCGTCCTGCAGATCGGTGGCGATCATGTAATGGGCGACGGCACCGCCGGCAGGCTGGAGAGAACCGTCCCTGTCCTTCCGGTACAGGGGCAGCTTCCGACGGCCAAGCAGGAAGGGAAAATTGGGACCGGCGGAGAAAACCACGGGAATATCCGCCGCCAGCATTTCCTCCATGCGGGGGAGCAGTTTCCCAGAGGATACGCACCAGCGGGCCCGGTAGGGGGCGCGGCATTTTCTAAGCAGACGGTTCACGCCGAGGGCAAGAACGGGCCCGGTCATGCCGAAGTGCGGGAGCACTGGCAGATAGCGGTGCTGCAGAAGACGGCACAGAGAGCGGAAGGCATCCGTTTCCATGGGTTCGCCGTTCCGACGGACGAAAAGATCGCCTGAGGTCTTTCCCTCCTCCGCCAGGTAACGCATCAGGCATACAGCACCCACGAGCCCGCATCCGGCTCCGGCGGAAGCCCGCCCGAGAAGATGCTGGCTGCCCCCGTAGTATACCCTTTTTCCCTCCGCAACGGAGGGCAGCGGGCGAGTCAGGGAGACATTCGTCACGGAATCACCTCTCCGTCATATACACAGACGACTACGGTACGGGCGAAGAAATAACTGGGGTTACAGGTGGACAGCACCAGCAGCCGGTCTTCACCCGTGACCGTCAGGCTGTCATTGATATAGTCCGCATTCTGGCTGACATAGTCGGCGATATACTGGATGTCGCCGGTGACTCCGGCGCTGTTGAAGAGTTTGTCATAGACGGCGTCGGCCACCATGGCCGCCCATACGGTATAATGATCCGTTCTGTCAGGCAGTGATACGTACACGTCCGGATAAAAACGGATGTATTCGCTGTCGAGGTACCTGTTGAGGTTGCTGAACATGGTGCCGTTGTTCATGTTGTGCCCGTAGAGTACGGTCAGGCTGTCACGCATGTCCCGGCTGTTGCGGTAGTCGATGAACAGTGTGCCGCTGCGCACATAGCTTCCGTCCAGAGCGGACCGGATGTACGTCCGGTTCGTCTCACCCAGAGCGAACGGGTGGCTGACGCCGGCTCCTTCCACGGTAAGCCAGCCGACCGCGTCCGGATAGTCGGCCGTCAGCTGAATGATCTGCGGGTTGGACACATCGACAGGGATAGTGTCCTTAGGGGCTTCGCTGCCTTCCTCCGGAGCGGCCTGATCTTTGTCTTTCGGCTTGTCCGGGACGATGGAGCCGGACGGAATTGACGGAGCATAGGCCTCCTGGAAGCTGTGCAGATAGGAGGCGGAGACTCTGCGGTCATGAAGTTCCTTGATCACCATGGCGCCGGACACAAGGAAAGCGGCGGCGAAGATGACGAGGAGCACGGTTCGTAAGACCTTGTTCATAGCGGTTCCCTTCATTCGGCACCGGAAGAATACGCTTGCGGTGCCGTTGTTTTTGCTGCTGTTCATTATAATACAATTTCACGAGGTGTCAAACGCCGCGCCCCGGCCATACGGCCGGGGCGCGGCGCTGTCCGGAACGGCGGAGCCGTTTCCGGAAGGATTTACTTTGCCCTGGTATCGCAGTAGCGGCAGCGGTAAATGCCCTTCTCCCTGTCCGTGAGGACGAAGATGTGCGGCAGTTCCTGCTCGATGGAAGTGATACAGCGCGGGTTCTTGCATTTGATCACGTCCACGATCTGTTCCGGAAGATTGGGATGGCGCTTTTTCACGCGTTCCCCGTTCCGGATGTAGTTGATGGTGATGCTGGGGCTGATGAAACCCAGGATATCCAGATTCAGATCGATCAGTTCGCCAACCTTGATGATATCCTTCTTGCCGATCTTGGAACTGGGGGCGTTCTTGATCACGGCCACCTCGCATTCCAGCCGGTCCAGCTGCAGATAGTGGTACAGTTCCATGCCGCGCCCGGCGGGGATATGGTCGATCACGATTCCGTCGGTAATGCTTCCTATGATCATAAGGCCACCTCCAGCAGCATCAGGATAAGAGCCATGCGGATGTATTTTCCGTTCAGCACCTGCTTGAAATAGCACGCCCTGGGGTCATTGTCCACGGCGGTGGAGATCTCATTGACACGGGGCAGGGGATGCATGACGGCCAGATCGCTCTTCGCAGTTTTCAGTTTCTCCGGGGTCAGGATGTAACTGTCCTTCAGACGGAGATAGTCCGCCTCGTTGAAGAAACGCTCGCGCTGCACACGTGTCATGTACAGGATGTCCAGCCCGGGCATCGCGGCCTCAAGATCGGTGGTCTCCTCGTAGGGGATTCCCTTCCGTTCCAGGATCTCGCTGCGTACGTTTTCGGGTATCCGGAGTTCTTCGGGGGAGATCAGGACGAAGCGTATGTTCTTGTACCGGGACATGGCACTGATCAGAGAATGGACGGTACGGCCGAATTTCAGGTCGCCGCAGCAACCGATGGTCAGGGAGTCAAGTCTGCCTTTTTCGCGCTTGATGGTGAGCAGATCGGCCAGCGTCTGTGTAGGATGATTGTGGCCTCCGTCGCCGGCGTTGATCACCGGGATGCGGGCGAAGGTGGATGCGACGAGGGGGGCGCCCTCCTTGAAGTGGCGCATCGCGACGATGTCCGCAAAGCACTCCACGGTGCGGACGGTGTCCGCCACGCTCTCGCCTTTAGCGGCAGAACTGTTGCCGGCGTCGGAGAACCCGATCACGCTGCCGCCGAGTTCCAGCATGGCGGCCTCAAAGCTCATGCGCGTCCGTGTGGAAGGTTCATAGAAGAGGGTGGCCAGCTTTTTGCCGCGGCACTTGTCTGCATACCGCTCCGGATGGGCGATGATGTCCTCCGCAGTTGCGATCAGATCGTCGAGCTCGGACAGAGACAGGTCGGTGATGTCGATCAGGCTTCTCATAGCGCAGCTCCGATCCAGCTCTCGTCCGACGGGTTGTCACGGAAGGCGATCAGGCGGCGCACGTCCTCCGGCCGGATGTAACCGGTCTCGGCCGCAGCGGCGGCGATCGTATCGAAGTCCGTCAGGCTCACGTTTCTGAGTCCGGCCTCAGCCAGACGGTCAAGCCCCTTCTTCATCCCGTAGGTAAAGATGCTGACGACGCCCAGTACGTCAGCCCCGGCTTCCTTCAGCGCGTCGGCCACATCCAGTACGCTGCCGGCAGTGGAGATCAGATCCTCGATGATCACGACCTTCTCACCGGCCTCCAGTTTTCCCTCGATGCGGTTGCGCCGGCCGTGGTCCTTGTTGCCTCCGCGCACATAGCCCATGGGTAGGCCGAGGATATGGCCGGCTATGGCGGCGTGGGCGATGCCTGCCGTGCTGGTGCCCATAAGCACCTGACAGTCGGGGTACTCGCGCTTCACGGTGTCCGCGATGGCTTTCTCCACCATATCCCGCACCGCGGGAGCGGTGAGGATCAGGCGGTTATCGCAGTACACGGGGCTCTTGATGCCGCTGGCCCAGGTGAACGGTTCGTCCGGACGGAAGAACACGGCCCCTATGGACAGCAGGCCTTTCGCTATTTCGGTTTTCATGGCAGCAACTCCTATCTGCAAACCTGACTGTGTCAGGCGTTGTCTACGAATTCGTTCACGCAGCGGCGCCAGGCGGCGACGGGATCGTCCGCCATCGTGATCGGGCGGCCGACAACGATGTAGTCCGAACCGATCTCTCTCGCTCTGGCCGGCGTGGTGACCCGTGACTGGTCATCCTTCGCACTGTCTGCGAAGCGGATGCCCGGCGTCACGGTAAGGAAGCCCGGCCCGCAGATCCCGTGGACCTTTCCGGCTTCCAGGGGGGAGCAGACCACACCGTCCAGCCCGGCATCGCGGGCATTGGCGGCGTAGCTCATCACCACTTCCTCGATCGGCGCGCTGATCAGAAGCTCCCGCCTCATCCTCTCCTCGTCCGTGGAGGTGAGCTGAGTCACGGCAATCAGCAGCGGACGCGACCCGTCGGGACGGGTCAGGCCCTCCAGCGCGGCCTCCATCATGGCACGGGTGCCGGCCGCGTGCACATTCACCATGTCCACGTCCAGCCCGGAGAGGACGGCCATCGCCTTTTTTACGGTGTTGGGTATATCATGGAGCTTCAGATCCAGAAAGATCCTGTGGCCGCGCGCCTTGACCTCACGTACGACGTCCGGACCCAGTGCGTAAAAGATCTCCATGCCGAGCTTGATGAAGGGTTTTTCGCCTTCAAACCTGTCCAGAAAGGCGGTCAGTTTTTCCCTGCTGTCGAAATCGCAGGCTACGATCACGTCTTTTCCCATCAGTGGGCACCTCCTATGATCTCCTCGAGGGAGCGGATGTTCAGTCTCTCCATCACCTTGGGAAGATCCTCAATGATGGTCCTGCAGGCATACGGATCGACAAGGTTGGCTGCCCCGACCTGCACGGCGGTGGCTCCGGCCAGCATCATTTCGATCACGTCTTCAGCACTGCTGACGCCGCCCAGACCGATGACGGGGATGGACACGGCCTCGTACACCTGCCACACCATCCGCAGCGCGACGGGAAAGACTGCGGGACCGGACAGACCGCCCGTGACGTTGGCCAGAATCGGGCGTCTGCGCTTCAGGTCCAGACGCAGGCCCATCAGGGTGTTGATCAGGCTCACGCCGTCGGCGCCGCCCTCCTCGCAGGCCTTCGCGACCGAAGCAATGTCCGTCACGTTGGGGGAGAGCTTCATGATCACGGGTTTGGTGGTCACAGCCTTCACGGCCTTAGTGACGGCCAAAGCGGACGCGGGATCTGTGCCGAAGCTCATGCCGCCGTTATGAACGTTGGGGCAGCTGATGTTGACTTCAATCCAGCCGACCTGTTCCTCTTTGTCTATGCGGGCGCAGTTGTATGCGTATTCCTCCTCGGAAAAGCCGCTGATATTGGCCATCACCGGCTTGCGGAAGACCTTCCTCAGTTTCGGCAGCTCCTCGGAGATCACGGCGTCGATGCCGGGGTTCTGCAGGCCCACGGCGTTGAGCATACCGGAGGGGGCCTCGGCGATGCGGGGCGTTGGATTGCCGTAGCGGGGCTCCCGGGTGGTACCCTTGAAACTGAAGGTCCCGAGGATGTTGATGTCATACCAGTCGGCGAATTCGTAACCGAAGCCGAAGGTCCCGCTGGCGGGGATCACCGGATTGTCCATCGGGATCCCGCAAAGGGTAACGGAGGTGTTTACCATACGATCTCCTCCTTTGTCAGGACGGGGCCGTCCCGGCAGATGCGCTTGTTTCCGTATTTCGTCCGGCAGGTGCATCCGACGCAGGCACCGAAACCGCAGCCCATGCGTTCTTCGAAGCTGAACTGTCCTTCCGTCACCGAACGGTCGTACACGGCCTTCAGCATGGGGCCGGGGCCGCAGGTGTAGAAGTAACTGTACGCGATTCCTTCCATCGCGTCGGTAACGAAGCCCTTCACTCCGCGTGAGCCGTCAGCGGTGGCTACGATCACGCAGGCGCCCAGTTCCCGGAATGCTTCCTCATAGAAGACTTCCTCCGAGGTGTTGAAGCCAAGGATAGCGGTGACGTGCTTTCCCTGCTCCGTCAGTTTCTTTGCCAGCAGATACATGGGCGGCACGCCGGCTCCGCCGCCGATCAGCAGCGGCTCGCTGCCGGCCACGCTCAGGTCATACCCGTTGCCCAGTCCGGTGAGGAGGTCAAGGGCTTCACCCTCTTCCATGCGGGAGAGCTTCTCCGTCCCGGCACCGACGGCCTTGTAGATCAGTGTCAGATAGCCCGGCCGGCAGTCACACACGGAGATGGGGCGCCGCAGGTAGAACCCGTCGACGCGTATGTTCACGAACCGGCCCGGTACGTCCAGGCCTTCGGTATCCCCGCAGAGGGATAGTTCGTAGGTATTCGCTGCGATCAGCCGCTGCGAGGCTATGGTAAAGGTGCTTTTTCTCATATGTCCCTCCAGACGGCGGCGTCGCCGAATACGGTCAGCCTGCACCGGCCGAAGACCGTCATCCCGGTGAATGGGCTGCTCTTTCCCATGGAGAGGAACTCCGAGGGATCGACGGTATACGATTCGTTCAGGTCGAAAACGGTGAAATCCGCTTTCATGCCTTCCCGGATGACGCCTCCGCCCAGCCCGAAGCGGGTCCGGGGATTCGCGATCAGCTTTTCCAGCAGCTGTTCAAGAGTGATCACGCCCGTTTTCACGAGTTCCGTGTACAGCACGGGAAAGGCCGTCTCCAGCCCGACGATGCCGTTGGCGCTGCCCGCAAGTCCGCGGGACTTTTCCGACTTCGAATGGGGAGCGTGGTCCGTGGCTATGATGCCGATCGTGCCGTCCTTCAGTCCCTGCCGCAGGGCTTCCCGGTCCCCGCGGGAGCGGATGGGGGGATTCATCCGGAAGCGGCCGTCGTCTTCCAGCTGATCGTCACAGAATACCAGATAGTGGGGGGCTGTTTCGCAGGTGACGTCGGCGCCTCTGGCCCTGGCCTCGCGGATGATCCGTACGGATTCCTCTGTCGAAACGTGGCACACGTGGTAGGGACAGCCTGTCTTCTCCGCGAGGAGCACATCCCGGGCTATGGGACCCCATTCGCTTTCCGAGCAGATGCCCGGCAGCCCGTGAGTCCTGGCGTATGTTCCTTCGTGCACGCAGCCTCCGTGCAGCAGGCTCTCGTCCTCGCAGTGGGCGGCGATCAGTTTCCCGGCGGCTTTCACGCGGCGCATCGCCTGCTCCATCATCTCTCCGCTCTGCACGCCCTTTCCGTCGTCGGAAAAGGCGGTGACGAAAGGCGCCAGGCCCTCGATATCTGCCATTGTTTGGCCTTTTTCCCCGACGGTGATGGCACCGTATGGGAATACAGCGACGCGGGCGTCCCGGTCGATGACGGCCTGCTCGGCAGCCAGATGTTCCGGACTGTCAGGCACCGGATCCAGGTTGGGCATGGCGCATACGGCGGTATACCCGCCCCGGGCGGCGGCCGCCGTCCCGGAGGCAATGGTCTCCTTATATGAAAAACCCGGCTCCCGCAGATGAACATGAACGTCTGCAAAGCCGGGAAAGGCGGTCATGCCGCCGCAGGAAACGATATCGAAGGAATCGAAGGAAGGGTCGCCGGGCGCCTCGCCCACAGAGACGACGACACCGTCGGAAACGGCAATGCAGCCGTCGATCCAGCCGTCGCCCGTGAAGATATGAAGATCGTCCAGTCTCAGCTTCATGAGGGTGCTTCCTTTCCATAAACTGATTTATTCTATCATATTACGGAACAAATGAAAATACCCGCGAGCCGGGAAAAGCAAAATAAAGTGCTTGCAAATGCCGTGGGGCTGTTGTATAATCATCCTTGCCTTTGGAGGCTTAGCTCAGCAGGCTAGAGCGCATGCTTCACACGCATGAGGTCGACGGTTCGAGCCCGCCAGTCTCCACCAGAATTGAGAAATCCGAACGCCGGCCCAATCGGGCCGGCGTTCGGGTTTCTTGTATATATCGAGGATTTGCGATACATAACCCCGGGAGCGCCTGCTTAGAAGGCATGGAATCCCGGGCTTTGTTTCAAGCGTTCAATATAATACGGCAACACCTGCTCGAATTTAACGCCGTACCAGTGGCCGGGGTCGCTGACGGTGTTTTCGATGCACTTCACCGTATAGTCCGCGGCAATGGCCGCGGCATCATAAGCGCTTCGGCCGTGCAGATAAGCGCCGACAAAGGCCGAGGCGTAGACGTCACCGGTGCCGTGGCTGCCTTTGGAGATGCGCCTGTGCTGGTAATAGCGGAGCGTATCCCCTTCTGACACCGCAATGCCGGTGGCGTCCGGCGTGAAGCCCACGCCGGTGAGAATAATCGTCTGCGCTCCGCCGGCTCTCAGGCGTGCCAGCAGGTCGTTGATAAAAGCCTCATCATATTCCTCGCGGTATTCCGTGCCGGTCAGAAGACAGGCCTCCGTGATGTTGGGGAGGATGATGTCTGCGGCGGATGTCAGCGTTTTCATCTCCTGGACGAAAGCGGCATCAAAGCCCGTATAGAGCTTTCCACAGTCCGCCATGGCGGGGTCGACGATGCTGACGAAGCTCTCGTCGCTGCGCAGGACTTCAAACATCTGCCTGACCAGCGCGATCTGGTTCGCACTGCCGAGATAACCGGTGTAGACGGCGTTGAATCTGATGCCTTCGGCCTGCCAGTGGGCGATGATGCCGGGAATATCCTCCGTCAGATCGCGGAAGGTGAAACCGGTAAAACCTCCCGTGTGTGTGGAAAGGACGGCGGATGGGAGGATCGCCGTTTCGAGACCGGCGGCGGAGAGGATCGGCAACGCTACAGTGAGGGAGCATTGGCCGACGCAGGAGATATCCTGCACGGTCAGGATGCGTTTATCAGACATGATGATGTGCCTCCTTTTTATAATTCCGCTCTGTTTATCCGAGCCGCTCGTCATACACGGCCCTTGAGCCGCCGACATATTTTGGCCGTGTCCTTGCGGCAATCAGGATCGCCTCGCCGATGTGTTTTACGGACAGACGCACCGGAACGGCGACTTTTTTCAGGTGCATCCCGATGAGTGTTGCACCGATATCCAGTCCCGCATCCGCATGGACGGATTCTACGAGGACGGGCTGTGCAAAGTTCTGATACGCTGCTGTGGCAAAAGAGCCTCCCGCTTTCGGCTGCGGGACGGCGTTTACGATCTCCAGATCATGGGCCCGGGCATAGGACGCCTCCACCACCAGGGCGCGGTTTAAGTGCTCGCAGCACTGCGCCGCAAGGAAGACGCCGTGTTCCTTCGCGGCGTCATAGACTCCTGAAAAGACCTCCTGCGCCGTATCGGGCCGGGAATCCGTCCCGATCTTCGACCCGGAGACTTCGCTGGAGGAGCACCCGACCACAAGGAGATCTCCTTCCTGTAGCTTTGCAATGGAAAGAAGCTCCTCAGCGGCCTGTTTTGCCTGCTGATAAATCGTTTGATTCATTTGCTGTCTCCTTTCACAGGACCGCCGATCCTATAGGTCCCGGGAATGCCCGTATGGCTGATGACTTCGACGAGGAAGCAGGAACCCGCGATGCCCGCAAGCCCCTGAAATACATTCCCCGAAACGCCCGCAAGGGCGGCGGCATAGCCCTCTCCGATGACGACTGCCTCATAGAGCCAGTACCCCGATGCCATGAGTGCTTCGGCGATCGCTGCACAGATGAGAAAGCCGATCCTCGTATGCCTGCGGCCATTTCTGCAGAGACGATACGGGACAAAAGAAATAATCAGCGCCATCAGCGCCTTGATGAGCAAAGTTCCGGGTACATAGGCGGGATATCCGGCAAGCAGATCGGCCAGAGCCGAGCCGACGCCTCCGGCGATGGCGCCGTAAACCGGCCCCAGCAGCCAGCCGCTGAACAGCACGGCGCAGTCTCCCAGATTCAGATATCCTTTCGTGGGCGTCGGGATGCGGACCGTCATGGTCAGCACACAGGTCAACGCTATCATAGCGGCAGTTATCGTGATTTTCAATAGCTGATTGTGATTGGTTTTCATGGATCTTTCTCCTGTACGAAAACAGCCTGTTGCAAAACCGGAGGACTATGAAGTCCTCCGGTCCTGCCGCATAATACAGAGTTAAGAATGCAATGCAGCGTCACTTTACAGCGGCGAAGCCCTTTTCCAGGTCAGCGATGATGTCGTCTATATGCTCTGTGCCGATGGAGAGGCGGATGGTATTGGAGTGGATGCCAGCCGCGTCCAGCTCCGCTTCGGTGAGCTGGGAGTGGGTGGTGGTGGCGGGATGGATGACCAGAGATTTCACATCCGCCACATTCGCCAGCAGGGAGAAGATCTCCAGCCCGTCAATGAACTTGAAGGCCTCGTCCTTGCCACCCTTGATATCGAAGGTGAAGATGGATGCGCCGCCGTTGGGGAAGTACTTCTCATACAGCGCGTGATCCGGGTGATCCGGCAGGGAGGGGTGGTATACGCGTTCCACTTGCGGGTGCTTGACGAGATAATCGACGACCTTTTTGGTGTTCTCCGCGTGGCGCTCCAGGCGCAGGGACAGGGTCTCCGTCCCCTGCAGCAGCAGGAACGCGGCGAAGGGGGAGATGCAGGCTCCGGTGTCGCGCAGCAGTATGGCGCGGATGTAGGTGACGAAGGCGGCGGGGCCGGCGGCTTCGGTGAATTTCACGCCGTGGTAGCTGGGATTGGGTTCGCTGATCCAGGGGTACTTGCCTGACGCTGTCCAGTCAAACTTGCCGCCGTCCACGATCACGCCGCCCAGGGTGGTGCCATGGCCGCCGATGAACTTGGTGGCAGAGTGCACCACGATGTCCGCGCCGTGTTCCAGCGGGCGGATGAGATACGGTGTGCCGAAGGTGTTGTCGATGACCAGCGGAAGCCCGTGCCTGTGGGCGATGGCGGCGATGGCGTCGATGTCCGGGATGTCGCTGTTGGGGTTGCCCAGGGTCTCAATGTAGATTGCCTTGGTGTTCGGCTGGATGGAGGCCTCCACCTCCGCGAGGTCATGAACGTTCACCAGACTGCTTTCGATGCCGTAGAGGGGAAGAGTGTGCGCCAGCAGATTCGACGTGCCGCCGTAGATGGTCTTCTGCGCGACGATGTGCTCGCCCTTGGTAGCCAGCGCCTGGATGGTGTAGGTGATCGCCGCCGCGCCGGAGGCTACTGCCAGACCGGCCACGCCGCCCTCCAGGGCTGCGATGCGATCTTCAAAGACGCCCTGGGTGGAGTTGGTGAGGCGCCCGTAAATGTTGCCGGCATCGGCAAGGCCGAAGCGGTCGGCAGCGTGCTGGGCGTTATGGAAGACGTAACTGGTGGTGGCGTAAATCGGCACCGCGCGGGCGTCAGACGCCGGATCGGGCTGCTCCTGACCGACGTGGAGCTGAAGGGTCTCGAATTTATAGTTAGACATGATATGTACCTCTTTTCATATGATTTGATGGAAGATTCGAATTTGTCCGGATCAGCGGAGCCAGCGGTACATTCGTCCGAATCTGTAATTCGCGCGAACCAGCATTTCAAGCATGTGTTTCATCGTGTGTGGCCTCCCGGATGTTCTTGATGACTGGATGATAGCAAGGCCGGCCGTGTTTGTCCAATATCCTATTAATATACTTGGTTATAGACTGAATCTATAAGTAAGGCGGGAGGCTCTTTCCGGCCGGAAAGAGCCTCCCGCTGTTCGCATAGTCTGTCAGATCACGTATTCCACGGTGTTTTCCTCCGTGAGTTCCACATCGGTGTTGAACAGCAGCACGGCCTCCCGCTGCTCGTACGGGCCGAAACCGTAGGGGCGGAGCTCCTGCGTTTCAAAACGCGCACGCGGGACGATGCGGTTATACTGTCTGTCCTGTACGACCGTGACATCCTCCGCCGGAAACGGTTCTGCCGGATCGTAGGGGTCAAACACCAGAACGCCGTCGCCCTCGATCCCGGTCAGCAGCACATAGTGCCAGCCCTCCAGATCCAGCCGGACGACCGCTGCGCCGCCGCGCCGCAGGGCGCTTACGAGCCGGCTGTCAGCGCCCAGATTCACATCGCGCCCCGTCAGATAGTCGGAGCGGATGTTGAGGCGCCCGGTCTTCCCGAAGCCGTCCAGCCAGTGGGACAGGAACAGCATGGCGGTGTGAGAGGTCCCGCTCTTGCCGGAGACCCCGTCCGTCCCGAAAGTGTCGAGAGAGTACAGCATGATGTTGCGGACGACCTCCGGCGGGATCTGCTCCCGGTCAAAGAGAAAACTGACGGCGTTGAGCAGCGAGGTCGGACCGCAGTCGAATTCCGTGACCTGATACCTGAGCGGTGTTTTCATCTCTTGTCCTCCAATGTCATCAACTGCAGTGTCTCCGCGCCTGTGGCCGCGAGCTTCACAAATCCTTCAATCGGCCGGTTTTTGTTTATCGTTTCAATCGCTTTTATGCGTTTCCTGATACTCCTTAAGATAGCGGTCCAGTTCCTGCACATAGCGCTGCGCCATACCGCTGAGGATCATATTCTTCTTCGTGATATAACCGATCTCCATGCGTTTGCCGATGGCGCTGTCATCCGCCTCGAAGGGAACGGCGATATAATCCGAGCCGTTGAGCTCCTCGCTGATGACGCCTGAGCAGAGCGTGTAGCCGCAGAGCCCCACCATGAGGTTGAGCATCGTGGCCCGGTCCGTGGCTTTGATGATCCGGGGATAGTCGGCTGTGCTCAGTATTTCCTCTGCGTAATAGAAGGAACTGCCGTCCCCCTGCTCGAAGGAGAGGCATGGATAGGGCTCCAGATCATCAAAACGGATCACCGGTTTTTTCGCCAGCGGATGTCCCTTCCAAAGATAGACGTATGCCTCGCACTGCGTCAGCGGGTGGAATTCCAGCTGGTTGGCGTGCAGAAGCTTTTCCAGCGGCTTGCGGTTGAAGTCGCTGAGGTAAAGGATGCCGATCTCGCTCTTTCCCGTGAACACGTCGTCGATTATATCCCGTGTCCTCGTTTCGCGGATGGCAAACTCATATTCCTCCGTACCGAATTGCCGCACCATCTCCACAAAGCTTTTCACGGCAAAGGAATAATGCTGGGTGGAGATGCCGAATTTCTTTTTCCGCGT
>JAEEGL013133968.1_pt1 | contig 12790 bp, 7 predicted proteins | sample 9134231 | NCBI WGS metagenome assembly JAEEGL01 (sample SAMN16246548, study PRJNA631951) | gut metagenome | biome: gut microbiome; feature: rumen; material: fiber-attached | host: Bos | place: Iran: Karaj | collected 2018-10 | reverse complement strand
GGGCAACAATGTGGTTTCTCTCTCAAAGGAACTGCGCATACTCTCTCTGACCGACAAGTCTATGCAGATTTCGGTAGGTCGTCAAGGCGATAACGAACAACTCTCTATCAACATGATTCCACAGATGGAGAAGTATGGCTATACAGCCAAGTTGACCTGCTACGGCGATGGAGTTGATGGTTCTCAGCCTGACGAGTGGAACTCAGCCACGGTTACTGTAGCAGGCGGACAGACTGGCACATACACTGTAACATTCAATGCCGAGGCACCGCGCACTAATGGTAAGGTATTCATCCTTGACATCGTAGGCTTCGCCGAGGCTTATCCTAATGCTTTCGTAAGAGTAGATGCCATCAAGGCTGATGGTAAAGAGGTGAAGTTTGATGCCAACAAGTTCTTCTATGGCGACATTGAAGGCAACGGTAACTTCCGCATAGAGATGGCAAACATCTGGGGCAAGGGCCACAATGATAGTTGGAGCGGCCTTGCCGACACACCTTTCCATGAAGGAGGCGGCGAGACAACCAACGAGACCGCCCTGGCATTCAACAGCACCTTCGAGGTTACATTCACCATCGTATCGCTTGACGCAAGCCTTGAGTTCAACGTGAAGCAGACTGCCGTAGGCCTCAATGAAGACTGGAGTATGCCAGGCAACTGGGGTAAGGAAAATCCTGCCGCCATCAAGGTGGTTATGGAGAACAACCAGTATAAGCTGGCTACTACAGACGACGTGACTCTCTCTCTGGCTGCTGACGAGTGTTCATTAGACGAAGAAAAAGGGGTTACACCATCCAATGGTGCCGTGAACCTCGTTGACGTCGTGGATATACGCAAGTTCTTCCCTGGCTTCAGCGCAGACCTCATCTCTGTCACCAACGACGGCAGCAACGTACCATTCATTGCTGACAATCTCATCACAGGCGACATTGAAAAAAACGGCAACTTCCGTATAGAGCTCCACAACATCTGGGGTGCCGGCACTGCAGCCAACCCAGCCTTCACAGGAGCTAAAAGCGTGGCAGGCAACAACGTAGTGACCTCACTGGGCTTCACTCAGTCAAGCAAATATACCATAGGCAACTTCTCAACGAATCTCTTCCCATTGCCTTGGTAATTGATCTCGCTTCGCTCGAAGTGAATAGTGAAAAAGTGAAAAGTGAAGAATTCAAGTTACCATATGACTACATTTGGTCGCATAAGATTTTTCACTTTTCACCTTTGACCTTAGACCTTCTGATCTAAGAAGTTGAGTACATACAGAACTTTGTAATATATATATAATAATGAGAACAAAAGATATAAATGTAAGAAAAGTGAACCTGAAGGCATTTTTCACTTTCCACTTTTCATTTTTCACTTCATTGTTGCTGCTGGCAGTAACAATGACAGCCTGCACCAAGGATGACCCGAATCCTCTGGCTGACAGCACCGGCGACCTGCCTGTCTCCGTAACTGAAATGCTGTTCCCTGTCGAGGGCGGCACATCAGAGTTTACCGTACAGGGTGGCACTGCCTTCGTGCGCTCAAGCGAGGGATGGGTGACCGTTACACGAAAGAGCGGCAACAACAAGCAGTCAACATTCGTCGTGGAGTGTGAGGAGAACACCACCAACGCTGAGCGTGTGGCTACCATCCTTGCCAACCTTAACGGTGCTTTTAAGAACATCACCGTTACACAGGCTGCCCCTGCTAAGCAGGAAGAGGGCGAGTTTACCTTCCGCACCGCCAACGAGGTGGCTCAGGATATGTACCCAGGCTGGAACCTCGGCAATACCCTGGAGTCATGCGACGCCAACAACCTCTTCAACAATAACGGTGGCACAGCCTGCGAGACAGGTTGGCAGCCAACCAAGACCACCAAGGAAGTCATTGACGCAGTGAAGGCTGCTGGCTTCAAGTCAGTGCGCATACCATGCTCATGGATATGCGGTCACGTCAGCGGCGGCACCGAGGCTGACCCACAAATAGATGCTGCGTGGCTGGCTCGCGTAAAGCAGATCGTTGACTACTGCGTGGAGGATGGTCTCTATGTAGTGCTCAACGACCACTGGGACGGTGGCTGGATAGAGGTGCAGGGCTTCACAAGCAGCACTTCTTCATTCCGCGCAATGACCGACGATGAGGTTAACGCAAAGATTGTTACGTTCAAGAGCCTGTGGACACGCATAGCTGAGGCCTTCAAAGGCTATGACGAGCACGTCATCTTCGCTGGCCTCAACGAGCCTTTCCAGGAATATAACCTCTTCAGCTCTCGCCACGAGGCACTCACCCCGATACTTTTGAAGTATAACAAGGCTTTCGTAGAGGCTGTACGCGCAACCGGCGGCAACAATGCCAACCGCATACTCGTAGTGCAGGGTCCAAGCGTAAACATCGCTTCTACCGTAAGCTACATGCCAGCAAACTCATTGCCTGAGGCTGCCGGCAAACTCATGGTCGAGGTACACTTCTATGACCCAGGCCAGTTCTGCGGCACATTCGATGCATCAGGTGACAACGCATACTACTACTGGGGCAATGGCAATCACAGCACCAGCCACAACGCCGGATGGGGCGAGGAGAGCTACATACAGGAGCAGTTTGGCAACCTCAAGAGCGCTTTCACCTCTAAGGGCTTCCCTGTAATCATCGGCGAGTATGCCGGTCTGCAGCGCACCATCACAGGTGGCGACCAGGCTAAGCATGACGCTTCTGTAAAGGCCTTCTACCAGTGTGTCAACGAGTATGCCACCAACAACGGTATCGTAGCCTTTGCTTGGGACACCAACGACGTGGCAGGTCTTGGCAAGGAGAGCGGATCATCCACCATCATCGGCCGCTCTGCAAAGGCAGTGGTAGGCCAGAATGCCATGGACGGAATCCTCGCCGGCGTAGCTGCTGGTCAGTGGATGAAATAAGGTGGGTTCTAAAAATTCCCACGAGTTAAATTAGTTAATTACAAGAATAACATTATGTCATATTTTTGTTTTCTTTCGGTGCAAAATGTTAACTTCTGCGGTCACATAGCCCGCTATGCTCCCTTATCAGTTAACATTTTGCCCTCGAAACAAATTCAAAAATCTGACAGTGGGAATTATTAGAACCCACCATAATTGACACTTTGCTCATTTTCGTGTTAAATTTGTGACGCGAAATCTTAACAACCCTTAAATACGGGGATGTTTCGTAAAAGCTATCATATTACACTGTAAAAGCTATCATATTACATTGTAAAAGCATTGCTTTTACAGCGTAATATGATAGCTTTCATTTTGTAAAGTCATACACATATTTTTCTGACATTGTGTAAACGACTTACTAAAACGCTTTTTGCTGCGTTATATAACTATGAGGAATACATTCAGAAACATATTATTTGCACTTTCACTAATCATCATGCTGTGCCACGAAGGCATGGCAGCAGAATACACCTTCCACTCTCTCGGCGTAAGGCAGGGATTGTCATCAAGCACGGTCAACACCATGCTCGTTGACAGCCGCGGCATGCTGTGGATAGGAACATCAATGGGCCTCAACCGCTATGACGGCTATGAGGTAAGGCAGTTTCGCTATTTTGACAAAGAAGAGAAACTGCCGGCTGCGAGCATCGGCAAACTGTCTGAGGATGCACGCGGAAACATCTGGATAGACTATAACGGCGACATGGCTCGCTACGACATCGCCAGTCAGGCGTTTTACACTGACTCACGCGAATATTTCAAGTCGTTAGGCATTCATCTGCCTGCGAAATATCAGTTCAGCACTGACGACTACGGCAACCTGTGGTTCGTCAGCGACGGACAGATTCTTTACTACAACTATGCCACGGGGCACACCAACCAGTGGAAGGTAAACCTGAAACTGGGCACCACTGCATGGGAGTTTGCCCACTGTGGCGAGGGTATATACCTCTGCGACGGCAGCAGGGTATGGCGATTCATAGGCAAGAACGGACTGCTTCAGAAGATATCGCTGCCTGCCAACATGCAGACGATAGCAGGACACATGCGCCTGTATGTCGATTCTGAAAACACTTTGTGGGTTTACTCTACCGTCAGCGAGGACATATACCACCACGGCGGCGCTCAGGTGACGCTGCCAAAGGGCGTTCCGTCAAATGCCATACGCGACATCTTCGACGACGGCAAGGGCAATATATGGATTGCCACCGACCATAACGGCGTTTTCATCTGCAAGCGAGGCGACGCCACGCCTACACACCTGACGCATCTGGGCGTCATGCTTGGTAGCATTGCCTCTGACAACGTGACCTGCATCACCGCCGACAAGCAGGGCACCATATACCTGGGACACTTCAAGACGGGTATCTCCATTGCCAATACGGGCAGTGCGCTCTTCGCTAACAGCGGTCAGCACATGGGCGATATCAGTACCATATATTATGACCGCCACGGCAACCTGTGGCTGGGAACCGACGGCAACGGCGCCTATATCATAAAGGCGGGACAGGAAGCTGAGGAGAAACTGCAGATGCCCGACGTCACCATATCGTCTTTCTTGGAAGACCATGCGGGCAACGTGTGGATCGGAACATATAACGACGGTCTGTACAGGATGCATGGCAACAGCGTTGACCGCGTGTTTACGAGCAAGGACGGCACGCTGCCTTGCAACGCGGCATGGCAGATAGCCGAAGATAATCACCACAACGTATGGGTGGCATCGGGCTTCGGCTCACTGTACCGCTTCTCTACTGACACTGAGAAGGCAACCGTTGTGAAGGTAAACGGACAGACAATCAACGGTCTGTCACTTGCCTTTGACGGCAAGCACACCATGTATGTAGGCACATATTACGGCATATGGGCGTATGACACGAATACCGGCAAGGCGGTATGCCTGTTGGGTAACCGCAAGGGTACGCAGAAACTGCTGCAGCCTTCGGTGGTGTCGCTGACCTATGACAACATGCGCAATGCACTGTGGGTGGCTCATACCACTGGCGTCAGCGTGCTCGACACGAAGCGCGACTCGCTGTTTTTCTTCAACGAGCACAACGGTCTTTTTGACACCTACGTCAAGAGCATCGTCGAAGACAAGCAGGGCAACATGTGGCTGTCAACAGGACGCGGCATATCATGCATACAGGCACAGAAGGGCGGTGGCTACGTAGTACATAACTTCAACGACCGTATCGGAGTGCAGAACACATATTTCAACACCTTTGCCGCCACCTGTTCGCCTGACGGAGAGGTGCTCATGGGCGGCAACGAGGGACTCACCGTCATCTCGCCTGTGGTGATGTATGCAGGGCGCATACCGCCGACGCTGTCGCTGACAGAGGTCACGGTGGGCTCTACGCATACAACGCATCATTTCTCTGACAACTCGCTGCGCTTCTCATACGACGACAGGCAGATAACGCTGCATTTCTTTACCGGCGACCTGTCGAGCAACGGCAGGGTGCTCTATGCCTATCGCATTAAGGGACTGACCGACGAGTGGACCTATACGCTGAGCAACAAGATTGAGTTCTTCTCATTGCCTCACGGTTCTTATACGCTTGAGATTAAAGCCACCGACGAGAACGGTGAATGGGGTGAGCCCCTGACAATAAAGATACGTGTGACACCGCCATTCTACCTGTCATGGTGGATGATGCTGATATATGCCTTGCTTGCCATTGCAGCGGCCTTCGGTGCCTATAGGGTATTGCGCTCACGCCATCGCAGGAGGATTGAGGAGCAGCGTCTGCTCATGGAGCAGGGCCAGCAGGCACAGCTCTCTGAGATGAAACTGCGCTTCTTTACCAACATAAGCCACGACCTGCGCACGCCGCTGACGCTCATCATCAGTCCGCTGCAGAGCATGATTGAGGAGATGCGCAAGGATGACAGCCAGTCGGCACTGAGAAAACGTCTGGAGATGATTTACAAGAATGCGCGCCTGCTGTTCAATCAGGTCAACATGCTGCTCGACTTCCGCCGCCTCGACGTAGGAGCCGAGACGCTGCACACGCAGTCTATTGACGTGGCGCAGTATGTAGGCAACATCTGCCTGTCGTTCCACGACTTTGCAAAGGACCGCGACATCAGCCTTGAATATACGCCGTCTGCCGAGCATGTATTCTTCGTGGTCGATGCCGAGAAGCTTAACAAGATAATGTATAACCTGCTGAGCAACGCCTTCAAGTTTACGCCTGACGGCGGAAAGGTCGTCGTCAAGCTGTCAACAGTTGACTCAAAGCTACACATATCAGTTGCCGACACCGGCTGCGGTGTGGCAGATGCCGACAAGGAACACATCTTCCAGCGCTTCTATCAGGTGCGCAATGATGATCCGAAGGCAGGCAGCGGCATAGGTCTGCACATCGTAAACGAATATGTCAACATGCACGGCGGAACCATTACGGTTACCGACAACGAGCCGCAAGGCACCATATTCACCATCGACCTGCCGCAGAATTCAGAGAAATCTGAACAGTCTGATAATCCAGAACTCACCAACCACTCTGACAATCCAGAGTATTCTGATTACACAGAGCAAACAGACACCCCTGACAACAACACCACAGAGCGCACTACGACCATTCTCGTAGTTGACGACAACCACGACCTGTGCACGTTCATTGCAGACAGTCTGCTGTCAGCATACGCCGAGAAGCACTACAATGTTTTGACCGCTGCCGACGGTGAGGAGGCCCTGGAGCAACTGAACAAGAATGACGTTACGCTGGTAGTTACCGACATCATGATGCCGAAGATTGACGGCATGGAACTGTGTCGCCGCATAAAGACCAACATTGCATGGTCACACATTCCTGTTATAATGCTCACCGCGAAGCAGACCGACCAGGATATTATAGGCGGACTCAAACTGGGTGCCGACGACTATATCACCAAGCCGTTCAACATTGAACACCTGACGCTGCGCATTGACAAGTTCATCGAGTGGAATACCATGAGTCATGAGAATTTCCAAAAGAAGATAGAGGTAAACCCAAGCGAGATAACCATAACATCACTTGACGAGGAATTTGTCAGCAAAGCCATAAAACTGGTTGAGGACCACATGTCTGACAGCGATTATTCGGTAGAGTCTTTCAGCAGCGACCTCAACATGTCGCGTGCCAACCTATACAAAAAAATGATGAGCATCACAGGCATGGGACCGCATGAGTTTATGCGTTCGCTACGCTTGAAACGTGCTCATCAATTACTGGAGCGCTCACAGAAGCAAGTGTCTGAGATTGCATACGCCGTAGGTTACAGTTCGCCGAAGCGCTTCTCAGAGAACTTCAAGGCAGAATATGGCATGACACCATCCGAGTTCGCAAAGAAATGTAATCAATAAAACTTATCAAAACCACCTAAAGACAATGAAAAAATATCTGTTACTGACCACATTAACAATATGGTGTGCATGCACACTAATGGCAAAAGTAACATTACCGTCGCTCATTTCTGACGGCATGGTACTTCAACAACAAGCTGATGCCCGCCTGTGGGGATGGGCTGAGCCTGGCGAAAGTATCAACGTAAGCACGTCGTGGGGCGAGAATGCCAAAGCCACGACAGGCAAGGACGGCAGATGGCAGCTGTCCATACGCACCCCGAAGGCTTCGTATGACGTGCAGACCCTGCGCATCAACGACGTGGAACTATCACTGCTCATCGGCGAAGTGTGGCTCGCTACAGGACAGAGTAACATGGAGATGCCCTTGAAGGGCTTCGGCGGAGCATGCGTAAAGGATGGCTTCCGCGATGCTATGAACGCAAAGACAGAGGCTCCATACGTCAGGATGTATAATGTGGAGCGTAAGCAGACATTCACACCGCAGGAGAAGTGTAACGGCAAATGGCTTACGCCTGTCTTTGAGAATGCCCTTGAATACTCTGCCACTGCATATTATTTCGCCTCATCGCTGAGCAATGCACTGGGTGTTCCGGTAGGTATAGTAAACTGCAGCTACGGTGGCACACGCGTGGAGAGTTGGACTTCTGCAGAGGTGTGCAGACAATATCCAGACATTCCACAAGACAGCATCAGTGTATATAACTTCTCACAATGGGCTTTTGAAAGGCCTATCGTGACATATAACGCTATGTTCCTGCCTGTTTGCGGATACACTTATAAAGGAATAGTATGGTATCAGGGATGCGGTAACGTCAGCACATCGTCCACTTATGCTGAAAGACTGAAAAACATGGTAGCACTGTGGCGCAGCAAACTTAACCTGGGCGAGATACCTTTCTATCAGGTTCAGATTGCTCCTTACGCCTACGAAGGCGACGGTAGCGGCATAGGAGGAGCACTGTTGCGCGAACAACAGTATAAGGCATGCAGCATTATACCTAACTGCGACATCGTATGCACCAACGATTTGGTTGAGCCATACGAGCGTCATAACATTCATCCACAAGAAAAGAGAAAGGTTGGAATGAGACTTTCCCTTGTTGCGCTGAACAAGACTTACGGAATGAAAGACCTGGCTTGTTCTGGTCCGCGCTTTGATGAGAATTCCTTTACCGTCAAGGGCGACACTGCCATAGTGGGATTCCATACCAATCAATACGGCGTATGCCGCAACTATGACATAAAAGGTTTTGAAATTGCGGGCGAAGACAAAGTGTTCTACACCGCCAACACAGAATTTCACTGGCAGAACAACACCGTAAGACTCACTTCACCACAGGTGCCCCACCCCGTAGCCGTCCGCTATTGCTTCAGAGATTTCCAGATAGGAAACTTCATAGGTGGTGCCGAACTGCCACTCTTCCCTTTCCGCACTGACGACTGGAAGTAATCCTTATGGGGGGAAGTAGTGAGAAAAGACGACCAGATTTAATCATTAACAAGATGCTATGTCGCAATAAAATATCGGCAGAATCTTTGTAATTCTTAAATATGGTCGTTTATTAACATCAGAAACTTGAATTAAAATATAATGAAAAAAGAGGTCAATCCTAATACCACCAATCGTGCCATGGCCTTCGAGCTGTGGATGCAGTCGCCCGTGCCCATGGTCACATTGGTGAAGACGTTTGACGTTAGCCGGTTGGTAAGAATCAGCCGTCGGCGCAAGCTGAAGTTCAATATGCTTATGTGCTGGTGCATCGCCCGTGCTGCCAGCAGCATACAGGAGTTCTACCTATTGCCCGTTGACGGCAAGCTGATGCAGTACGACTCTCTGGCGGTGAACGTCATAGTGCAGAACAAAAACGGCGGTCTGAATTACTGCGACATTCCTTTTGATAACGACTTCACTCAGTTCCGTAATGACTATGACGGCATGACGGCAAAGGCTGCCGCTGAGTGTACCAACTTGTCTAATGACGACAGGGCTGTAGTAGGCACTTCTGTGATGATAGCCACCGAACTGGACACCATCGTCAATCAGTGGGCTGGTCGTTTTGCCAATCCTTTCCTGGCGTGGGGAAAGTATCGTCGCGGTTTCTTCAAGACCACCCTGCCCATATCGTTTCAGTTCCACCACACCCAGATGGATGGCGGCGAGGCAACACAGTTCCTCAATGCCTTGCAGAAGGAGATTGACGGGGTATAGGGAAAACGAATATTTTGGGGACCACAGATTGCACAGATTACGAACTACGCAGAATAGGACATTTTAATCATTGTTTGATTAATGTCATGTCAACAAGAAAATGTAATCTAGAAGAGAATGAGGGGCGAAAAATGAGAAAAGGGTGCGAAATTCGATGATTTCGCACCCTTTTTTTCGTGAAAGCTATCACTTTACGATGAGAAAGCATAGCTTTTACAGTGTAATATGATAGCTTTTACACAGTAAAACGATAGCTTTTATGCCACAAAAGCTATCATTTTACATCGATTTCTTAAATGCCTTTGTTGAATATCAACAAGTTACAACTCGCTGAGAATGCCGATAAAACCGACCTGTCGTAAACTTTTTTGAAAAACAGCCCTTTATTTCGACTTAAAAAAGGCGACAGGATAGGACAAAACCGACAAACGAAAAAAGCACCTACGAAATCTCGTAGGTGCTTTTTAAGTAGCGGGAGGGGGTCACGATCCCTCGACCTCCGGATTATGAATCCGACGCTCTAACCAGCTGAGCTATCCCGCCATACCACACTGTGAACAGTGCTTTGCAATTTTGCGAGTGACAATGTATCGCACGAAGCAAAAAGTGAAGGTCTGCGAAAGCAGGGTCACGGTTGCTTTGCAATTTTGCGAGTGACAATGTATCGCACGAAGCAAAAAGTGAGGGTCTGCGAAAGCAGGGTCACGGTTGCTTTGCAATTTTGCGAGTGCAAAGGTAATAAGTTTTTTTGAACTACGCAAATATTTATGCAAGTTTTTTTGTTTTTGCCCTTAAAAAAGCTATGCTAAGGCAGTTTTATGTATAAACTTTTCATTATTCTTGTTTCTTTTTCGTAACTTTGCATACATATTACACAACGTAAAATTACATGACGGTATGAAAGAGATAATAGATTTCCTATACAGGTTGTCGCAGAACAACAACAAGCCATGGTTTGACGAGCACAAAGGCGAATACAAGGCTATGAAAGAGAAGTTTGACGCCTTCGCCATGGAGTTCATGCACGGCGTGGAGGAGTTCGACCCCAGAGTATCGGGACTTGCACTGAAGGACATAACCTACCGCATATACAGAGACCTGCGATTCTCGCAAGACAAGAGTCCGTACAAGACATGGCACGGCGTGTATGTGGCGCCCAAGGGAAAGAAGTCGGGCATGGCTGGCTACTACATACACCTGGAACCTGCCACCGACACCTACTTTATATGCAGCGGACTATACAACCCTACGAAGGAGGTGCTGAAGAGCGTACGCGAGGAGATTATGCTGGAAGGCGACAACTTCGTGGCTACGCTGAAGGGCTGTGAGGATTTCCATCTGCCATGGGACGAGGCATTGAAGCGCATACCGGCTGGATACAACGAGAGTGATGCTCACAGCGAATACTACAGACTGAAGAGCTACACGCTGATGAAGCCGGTTACGAAACGCGACGTACTGAAGAAGGACTTCCTGCAGAACGCACTGGCAGACCTTAGGCGAACATACGAGTTTAACGAATTGCTGAACAAATGTTTTGACTATGCTATGGAGGAAGGCTGATGGCAGAGATAGAATCACATCCGCTTGAACCGTTCCTGCCAGAGAATGCCACCATGCTGTTTCTCGGAAGTTTCCCGCCGCCTAAGGCGAGATGGAGCATGGACTTCTTCTACCCTAACTGGATAAACGATTTCTGGCGTATCATGGGACTGATACACTATGGCGACAAGGGACACTTTGAGTGTGGCGGCACGGAGAAACGGTTTGACAAAGACCGCATAACAGAGTTTGCACATACGCAGGGCATGGCATTCTACGATACGGCATCGAAGGTGCGCCGACTGCGTGGCAATGCCAGCGACGAGTTTCTTGAGATAGTGGAACCGGCAGACATTGCCTCACTGTTGCGGTGCATGCCACAGTGCCACACCATCGTAACCACAGGCGGAAAAGCAAGCGAGGAACTACGTATGCTGCTGACGGATGTCAGCGGTGCCACAGTGGCGCTGCCCAAGATAGGAAGCCACACCGAGGTCTATGCATACGACCGCAATATCAGATGGTGGCGCATGCCGTCATCATCGCGTGCCTATCCGCTGAAGTTGGAGAAGAAGGCAGAATACTACAGGCAGTTGTTTGCATAAGGGCTCCGCCATGCAGGCAGACACTACGAAGCAAGACTGCACTTTAGGCAATATTTTATTTTTTCAGCGTGTTTTCTTGGTGGAATAAAAAAAAATGCTTAACTTTGCAAGCAGTGGGTACAAACATGCCTACATATTATATATTATATAACTAACAAAAACTTTAAACAGTATGGATTTCAGCAACATTTTAGGTAGCCTGGGCGGTCTGCTCGGAGGCAACAAGGGAGGTGCTAACGCCAATGGCGGTGCAGGTAACCTGCAGGACATTCTCGGTGGATTAGGACTTGATCTTAACAATATCAACCCACAGGATATCATCTCTAAGTTCCAAAACGGTGAGCTGTCTAAGGACAACGCTATTGACGCCATAAAGCAGGTAGCTGCCAAGTTCGGACTTGACGACGAGCTCGAGACATATCTCAACAAACTGAAGTAAAAGATAATACGGAGTCGTTTCGTTGATGGCATGCCACACGTTTCCATGGCGCTGAAATACGTTACGACTACACCTTAATATCGGGCATGGCACCGTACAAACCCGAGACAAAGAGCCTTGAGGAAAGCATGGAGTTTTTTTCGCAAGGTAAAAGGTGTGGGCACGTGGAGTATGACCATATCTACAGTTTGGAAGGACCCGTAAAAACTACAGCAGAGAGATCGTCACCCTTATAGAATTAACTCGTTTTTCATATATTCTCCTCTGGTCGGCTCTGTCAGGAGTGGCTGGGGGAGATTTCAAATCCTAAGTAAAGTAACTATGCAAAACATTCCAAGTGTATTCTGGCTCGTGCCCATTGCTTCACTGGTAGCACTGGGTATGGCACTTTATTTCTACCTTCAGATGAAGAAGGCAGATGAGGGTACTGACCGCATGAAGGAGATTGCCATGCACGTTCGCAAGGGCGCCATGGCATACCTCAAGCAGCAGTACAAGGTAGTAACCGTGGTATTCGTGGTTCTCGCCATTATCTTCGCCATCATGGCTTACGGCTTCCAGTTGCAGAACCCATGGGTGCCGTTCGCATTCCTTACTGGTGGTCTGTTCTCTGGTTTGGCAGGCTTCTTCGGTATGAAGACCGCCACATACGCTTCTGCACGTACAGCCAACGCAGCACGTCAGAGCCTCAACGCC
>JAEEGL012216257.1_pt1 | contig 12790 bp, 15 predicted proteins | sample 9134231 | NCBI WGS metagenome assembly JAEEGL01 (sample SAMN16246548, study PRJNA631951) | gut metagenome | biome: gut microbiome; feature: rumen; material: fiber-attached | host: Bos | place: Iran: Karaj | collected 2018-10 | reverse complement strand
GCGGATGCACTTCATGACGTCCGCGTCGCCGACGTTGCGCCAGTACTGATAGAACTCGAACGGCGTGGTCTTGTTCGGATCGAGCCAGACCGCGTTGCCGGCGGTCTTGCCAATCTTCTTGCCCTGCGAGTCTGTGAGGAGCGTGATCGTCATCGCGTACGCGTCCTTGCCGAGCTTTTTGCGGATGAGCTCCGTGCCGCCGAGCATGTTCGACCATTGATCGTCGCCGCCGAACTGCATGTTGCAGCCGCGGTGCTGGTACAGATAGTAGAAGTCGTAGGACTGCATGATCATGTAGTTGAACTCGAGGAAGGAAAGCCCCTTCTCCATGCGCTGCTTATAGCACTCCGCGCGCAGCATATTGTTGACCGAGAAGCAGGTTCCGACCTCGCGGAGCATCTCGACATAGTTGAGCTTCAGAAGCCAGTCCGCATTGTTGACCATTTCGGCCTTGCCCTCGCCGAATTCGATAAAGCGTTCCATCTGGCGTTTGAAGCATTCGGCGTTGTGGTCGATATCTTCTTTTGTCAGCATTTTACGCATATCGGTTCTGCCCGAGGGGTCTCCGATCATGGTCGTGCCGCCGCCGATCAGCGCGACCGGCTTGTTGCCCGCCATCTGCAGACGCTTCATCAGCGTCAGCGCCATGAAGTGACCCGCCGTCAGACTGTCCGCGGTGCAGTCAAAGCCGATATAGAATTTCGCGCCGCCGTTGTTGATAAGATCGCGGATCTCTGCTTCGTCCGTGACCTGCGCGATCAGTCCGCGCGCCTTGAGTTCCTCAAAAATCTGCATGATTCTCCTCCTGAATGATAAGCCCGCAGACGATATGTCCGGGCCGGCATTGTCCGCTCAGAGGCGCTTTTGCGCCGCCGACAGTTTCAGAAATTATATACGAATGCTCGTTCCGTGTCAAGCCCTTCGCACACGCAAAAACCGTCGGGACAGGGAAACCGGCGCTTTGGAAAAGCATTCTCGCGGACGGAAGGGAAACGGCTGCAGCTTATGTCTATTTTTTGAATTTATGAATTTCGGTCTTGCTTTTTTTTTGTTTCTTTTGTATAATCAATGTGCAATAGTATGATACTATGCGCTGAGGATCGCAGTGCAGATCAAACGATCCTAACAGGGGAGCATTCGGTGACAGAATTCAGGGTGGAGCTTGCAGGTGTACCGATCGGGATTCGATGCGGACACAGGGAAAACAAGTCGTTCCTGAAAGCGTATCTGACCGACAAGGAACCTCTGTTCACGGTCGAAACGAAGCCCGAAGACCTCATCCGCGCACAGGAGGAATTTGACCGACTGGATAAAGCGGAAGGACGGGAGCCGTTTCTGCGACCGGATCTGCATCTTGAGAACGTAGCGCTTCACCGGCTGCTTGCGGAGCGGCTGACGGAATACGACGTGCTTTTGATGCACGGTTCCGCGCTTGCGCTGGACGGAGAAGGCTATCTGTTCACGGCGCCGAGCGGAACGGGCAAAAGCACGCACGCGAGGCTGTGGCGGGAGATGTTCGGCGACCGTGTCTTTATGGTCAACGATGACAAACCGCTGCTGAAGATTCGCGAGGACGGCGCTTGGGTCTGCGGCACGCCGTGGGACGGCAAGCACGGACTGAGCCGAAACGCAATCGTACCGCTTCGCGCGATCGCGATCCTTGAGCGAAGCGATCGAAACAGCATTGCGCCGCTTGCCAAAGAGGATGCGTTTCCGGCGCTGGTCACACAGGCCTTCGCATCGAAGGATCCGGCGATCATGATGCGGATCATGACGCTCGAAAAGCGACTTTTGGATCGCATCGAATTTTACAAACTGCGCTGCAACATGGAACCGGACGCGGCGCGCATCGCCTGCGAAGGCATGAAATCGGTATTATCCCGCTGAAACGGGTATGGATACAGACAATTTAATTGTCGGTTGCATTCTGGAAAGGAGAAAGGGTTCATGGAAAAGTACATCAAGCCCACTATGGAAGTTCTGGAGATCCCGAATTTCGCGATCATGACGGACAAAACGAGCTGTGATACAAAAATGCCTGAGCTGAACGAGGAGCCCATCAACGAGTAATCGGGAATGGATACGTATCTGAAGCCGAATCTTGAAATCATCGAGTTCGACAGAGGCGATACTGTTCTGACCAGCGTATGGTGCGGCGATAAGCCGGTGATCGAGCTGCCGGATCTTCCGATCATCGAAGAACCGGATCTTCCGTAAGAGGAGATTGCGGATTTCGGATGATATGGTCGAACTGAAACCGGCGGATGCTGCGCTTTTGAAGCTTTTGCCGCCGCAGGAGCCGCGACCGGACGCTTTGTACGTCCCGTCGCAGTTTGTTCTGACTTTCACATACGGTGAAAAGCAGTACGCGTTCCATACGCTGACGACACAGCTTCTTGAAACCGAGCTGAACGTGGCGGCAAAGCAGAATATGGAGAAAGAAGCCCTCATCAGAGGGCTGTTTCTCGTTCCTGAAGAGAAGGACGAATGCGCGTATTATAACAGCGTCGCGTCGCTGATGCGTCTGTTTCAGCGGAAAAAGGGGAACCGCGGATTCATGATCCTGCCGACGCTTGCTTGCAACGCACGCTGCGTATATTGCTACGAGGAGGGCATGAAGCCCGTTTCCATGACGGAGGAGACTGCGGATGCGGTCGTTCGCTGCATCGTCGAAACGCACGCGGAGGAGCCGGTGAAGATCAACTGGTTCGGCGGAGAGCCGCTTTTACGGCCGGATCTTATCGACCGCATTCTCGAAGGACTTCGCGCCGCCGGCGTGCGCTATACCTGCGGCATGGTTTCGAACGGCAGTCTCATAACGCCGGAGACCGTCGCAAAAATGAAGGGGCTTTGGAATGTAACGGGGATTCAGATCTCGGTCGACGGGAGCGAAGCGGACTATATTGCGCGAAAGCAGTATTCCGCATACCGCAATTACTATCATACCGTGATGGACGCGATCGACGGCATGAGCGCGGCGGGGATCCGCGTGCTCGTGCGCTGCAATACGGACGAGAACGTCCTTCCCGGCATCCCGCAGTTTTTGAGGGATCTTTCGGCGCGCGTCGCGCATAAGGAAAACGTACAGGTGTATTTTGCGCCGCTGGATCAGGTGCGGACCGGTCGGGACGCGCTTATCGTGTGGCAAAGGATTATGGACCTGCGGCCGCTGATCGAGGCGGCGGGATTCCGTTCGTATCCGCTCTTCAATCTGAATAAGCCCTTCCGCGTCTATCATTGTATGGCGGACGCCGGAAGCGTCGTGATCGGACCGGACGGCAGACTGTATCCCTGCGAGCATTGCATACCGGAGACCTGCTTCGGGGACGTGTTCCGAGGAACGACGGACGAAGCGAAGAGGACGGCGTTCTGCCGCACGGACACAACGCGGGAAAAATGCAGAAAATGCACGTTTTTGCCGACGTGCACCAACTTTTCGACCTGCCCCGTGCAGGACACGGACTGCAGCAAAGTCAAGGAGCTCATCCTGATCGACGCGCTGAAACGCTTTATCGACAAAAAAGAGATCGAAGCAGACGCGGACGACGCGATCTGCTGAAGGAGGAAGCAATATGAAACTGAAAAGTACGTTCATCACACAGGATATCGACGATACCCGGTTTCTCGTGCCCGTAGGCGACGAGGCGTTTTCCGGGCTCGCCAGGGGAAACAAATCGGCCGCGTTCATCATTGACTGCCTCAAAAAAGGCACGACGGAGGAGCAGATCACAGACGCGATGTGCGTAAAATACGACGCCCCGCGCGAGACCATCGCGGCGGACGTACGCGAGGTTCTGGACAAGCTTCGCAGCATCGGCGCGATCGAGGAATAATGGCGTCTCACCGGTTCTACTGCCGGATCCGCGGGCTTTTCCGGGACTGTGCCGTCAGCTTTGCGCCGGCCGGACTTACCCCCGGAGCAGCGAGGCGGGGCGCCGGAAGAAAAACGGAAAGCGGATGCTCCCAAGATGTACGGGAATGATCGTTCCGCCGCGTAAGCGGCGGATTTTTTGCGGCAAAAAACGGTTGAAGCGCGGACGGGTTCTGCGGTATAATCAAAGAAAAAAGGAGTGAACGATGGAGACGACGGAGAAGAGGCAGGAAGCGATCGAACGGAAGCACGGGGGATACAACTGCTGTCAGGCGGTGCTCGGCGCGTTCGCGGACAAAACGCCGTATACGGAGGAACAGCTTCTTGCGCTCGGCGCGGCGTTCGGCGCCGGCATGGGCGGCATGGAGGGGACCTGCGGCGCGCTGATCGGCGCGGAAATGCTGCTCGGAATGATTAAAGACGGCGCGCCCGTCATGCGCGACGCGCGAATGCTGCACCGCGCGTTTACGGAAACCTGCGGCGCTTCGCTGTGTAAGGATTTGAAGGGACGCGAGACGGGCAGAGCGGTCTGTTCCTGCGACGACTGCGTACGCTGCGCCGTCGACCTCATCGAAACCATTTCGGAAAAGGAGTAGTCTTATGGCACATCGGGTATTGCTGATCAACGGAAGTCCGCGCAAAAACGGCTGCACGGCAAGAGCGCTGAAGGAAATCGAAACCGTTCTCAACGCGGAAGGGATCGAAACGGATCTTTTACAGGTCGGAAATGTGAACGTGCGCGGCTGCGTGAGCTGCAGGTCTTGCTATCAGACCGGACGCTGCGTGATCGACGACGTCGTCAACGAGGCGGCAGCGCTGTTTGAACACGCCGACGGGTTGATCGTCGGGAGTCCCGTCTACTACGGCTCGCCGAACGGAACGCTGTTGTCGTTCCTCGACCGGCTGTTCTACAGTACGCATTTTTCGAAGCAGATGAAGATCGGCGCAGCGGTCGTGAGCTGCCGCAGAGGCGGCAACACGGCGTCCTTCGACGTGCTGAATAAGTATTTCACGATCTCTTCTATGCCGGTCGTCAGTTCAACCTATTGGAATCAGGTACACGGTTTCACGCCCGAGGACGTCGAAAAGGACCTTGAAGGGCTTGAGACCATGCGGAATCTTGCGAAAAACGCAGCGTTCCTGATCCGCGCGATTGCCGCGGAGCGCGAGGAAAACGGTCTGCCCGTTCAGGAACGCAGCTCCTTTACAAGCTTTCCGGACGGAAAATAAGCATGGAGCATTTTACGCTGTATCATCATGAGATCCCCGCATTTCTGCGTGACTGCGCGGACACGCCGTGCATGAAACGGCTTCATGCCGTCGGCATGAACTGCGGCTGCGAATACACGTCCTTTCCGCGCTTTTGCGATTTGTCGCCGTATTCGCGGCTCGATCACAGCATCGGCGTCGCGTTGATCGTTTGGCATTTTTCGCACGACAAAGCCGCGGCGGCCGCGGGGCTGCTGCACGACGTCGCAACGCCGGTGTTCGCGCACGTTGTGGACTTTCTGCACGGCGACTATCTCGTACAGGAATCGACTGAAGCCGGCACGCGCGCAATCATTGCAGGAGACGAAGCGCTGCAGCGCGTTCTGCGCGCGAACGGGCTTCAAACCGATGACGTCTGCGACTATCACGTCTATCCGATCGCGGATAACGATTCCCCGAGGCTTTCCGCCGACCGGCTCGAATACACGCTCGGAAACCTCCTGAACTACCGTCTGCGTTCGCCGGACGAGATCAAAGCGTTCTATGCGGATCTTTCCGTCGGCGCCGACGCAGAAGGCGCAGAGGAGCTCGTGTTTTCGGACCCGCGGCTTGCGGAGGCGTTTGCGTTCGCGTCGCTCGAATGCTCGAAGATCTACGTTTCCGACGAGGATCGCTACGCCATGCAGATGCTCGCGGAGCTTCTGCGATTCGGGTTGGACACGGGGGTGCTCTCGGAGCGCGATCTGCATTCGACCGAGCCCGAAGTGATCGCAAAGCTGCTCGGCAGCGAGGCGACCGCCGAACGCTGGCGCAGCTTTTGCGCGCTCCGTTCGATGCGCCGCGCGGCGGCTCCGCAGAGCAACGGACAATGGCGGCGGATCCCCGCCAAGAAACGGTATATCGACCCGCTGATCGGGAATGCCGGACGCGTGTCCGCGTATTCGGAAGCGTTTCGAAAGGCCGTTTCGGCGTTTCTTTCCGACCCGCAGACAGAATGGATCGCGGGGGATTGACGGAGTCCGGAAACAGACGGTACAAAGCGATTGACAAGCATTGTTATTTGCCGCAGCCGTACCATAGAATGAAATCGGAACGCAAACGTTATTCTGCGGAAAAGAGACGACGGATGCGAAATAAACCCGGAAAGATCCCTGCGCCGAACCTGAACTGTTCGATGATGCTCGACGTTTTGCCTGCGGAGGAGGAGCGGTCCGATTCCGCGTCCGCTAACGCGCAGGAACAAACGGACGCAAAGACGGGACCTTCGCGTTCCGGCTTCTCAAAAGAATCAAACCGTATGCAGAAAACAGACCGGGAGAATACCCGGCCTGTTTTTCCGTATTGCACGACGCGGCACAGAGCGGGGATCTGCATTGACAAGACACTCGGTTTTTTGTATAATAAACACAGAAGCAGCCATGGAAGCCGCTGCCCGTCAAATAAGGAGGAGAATATCCATGCTTTGTCCGAACTGCGGAAGTCAGATCCCCGACGGCAGCGTGTTCTGCAGCGAATGCGGCGCATCCATCACGCAAAAACAGGCCGCGGTGAATATGCCGCCGGTGCGGCAGGCGCCGCCGGTCTATCAGCCTCAACCGGTCCAGCCGATCGTCATTCAGAGCAGAGAGATCACACAGGATCAGCTTCCGGAACGGTTCCGTCCGCTTTCCGCGTGGGCGTATGTGGGCTATACCCTGCTGTTCTCAATCCCGATCGTAGGTTTCATTTTTCTGATCGTTTTCTCCTGCAGCGGCGCGAACGTCAACCGCCGCAGCTATGCGCGGTCGTACTGGTGCTATCTGATCCTGCTGCTGATTATCGTCGGCACGCTGATGATCATTGCGGCGGCAAGCGGCGGCGTCGCATATTGGTTTAACCGGATCTTCTGAAATTCGCAGGGTACAACAAAACGGACGGTGAAAACCGTCCGTTTTTGCGTGGAAAAAGTGTTTCTTATCTGCCGCGGCGCGCTGCGAAGCACTCCGAGCAATAGATCGGTTTGTCGTTTCTCGGCTGGAACGGCACCTTCGTGGGCTTGCCGCAGGAGGCGCAAACCGCGTCGAACATTTCGCGCTGCGGAGCGCGCGCGGCGTTCTTGCGGGCCTTCCGGCATTCCGGGCAGCGGACGGGGTCGTTTTTGAAGTCGTTTCTTGCGTAAAATTCCTGCTCGCCCGCGCTGAAAATGAATTCCTTGCCGCAGTCTCTGCAAACCAGTGTTCTGTCTTCGTACATGATGATTTCTGTTTCCCTTCGATTTTTGGATGATTTTGATCTCCGTCTTCGGCTGACCTGGTCTTTGCCCCCACACTCGCCGGCAGGAGGGTTCGCTCCTAAGCGTTCGCTCCCCACTACTGCCCCTCTCGGCGGAATACCGCCGGCCGGACTTACTTCTAAGCCGCACCATGCTCACGGGCGCTTTGGCCCGCTTATGTGGATCGTTTTGCCTGCGACTGGCATCGACTTGCAACCACAGACCCGAATTCGGACATCTATTTCAGTATAAACCATCTTGCCGTAAATGGCAAAGGTTTTTTTCGATTATTCCGCAACTTTTTTCAACAAAAAAGGGCGCGAAGCCCTTTCTGAGATCCAATGAGGATTATTCGGAGACCTTCCGCTGCGTATGCGCGTCGCTCCCGACCGGCACGTTGTCGTACTGTGCGCGGGGACCGCCCACATACTTCGGACGCGAAAACGCCATCACAAGGTTCGCTTCGCCGATGTGCCGTAAGGGACTGTGCACCGGCACCGCCACGCAATGCAGATGCATGCCGATGAGCGTGTCGCCGATGTCGATGCCGAGGGTCGCCTGCCCGTTCAGGTTTTCGACCATGACCGCGTCCCCGATGCGCTCGTACGCGCCGGTCACGCAGGCGCCGCCCGCATGCAGCCACGGCTTGACCCAGACCTGCTGGAGCCCGTATTTTTTCATCGTGGCGCGGGAACAGCACAGCGAGCGGTTGATGTGCTCGCAGCCCTGCACCGCAAGGTCCAGCCCCGCTTCTTCGACAAGGGGCAGCAGCGCGTCGAGCACCGCCTTCGCCGCTTCCTCGCTCGAGCCCGAGCCGATGCGCTTGCCGCAGATCTCGCTGGTCGAGCAGCCGAGCACGATGAGCGCGCCCTTTTCCGGCTTTGCCGCATTCATCAGGATCCCGAACGCCTCTTTGACCTGTTCTTTGATTTCCTGTTCGTTCATAGTTGTTACCTCGAAATTGATGATTCTGTTTATCTCGTTTGCGTAAGCAAACATATCGTGCGGCGCGAGCCGCATATCGTCTGAAATCCCCTTCGGGGAGCGTTATGCCTCCGGCACAATGAAGTATATCCGTTCCGTCATGCAAAGTCAAGGGACGAACCCTTTGCAAAAGCCCTTGCAGTATGATATACTTTTTTATATGGATTTTGTCAGTCTTCTTCTACAATGGTATCCGGATCATCACCGCGATCTGCCGTGGCGCAAAACGCGCGATCCGTACGCGATCTGGGTAAGCGAGATCATGCTGCAGCAGACGCGCGTCGCGGCGGTCATCCCGTATTACGAGCGCTTCATGCGCGAGCTTCCGGACGCACAGTCGCTTGCCGCGGTCTCCGATGACAGATTGAACCGGCTCTGGCAGGGGCTCGGGTATTATTCGCGCGCGCGGAATCTGAAACGCGCGGCAACCGTTGTCTGCGACCGGTTTTCCGGGCGTATGCCGGAAAGCTATGAAACGCTGCTGACTCTGCCCGGCATCGGCAGCTATACCGCGGGCGCGATCGCCTCGATCGCATACGGCGAGCGCGTACCCGCCGTCGACGGAAACGTGCTGCGCGTGTATGCAAGGCTTCAAAACGATCCGTCCGATATTTCCGATCCTGCGGTGAAAACGCGCGTATTCCGTGAACTGAGATCCGTGATGCCGTCCGACCCCGGGATGTTCAATCAGGCGCTGATGGAGCTCGGAGCAACGGTGTGCGTGCCGAACGGTCAGCCGCAGTGCGATGTCTGCCCGCTTGCGTCCGTGTGCGGCGCAAGATCGGCGGGCACGGCGGGGCTTCTGCCGAACAAAGCGCCGAAAAAGCCGCGCGCTGTCGAGAATCGCACGGTCTTTGCGCTGTACAGCAACGGCGCGCCGCTGCTGAAAAAGCGCCCGGACAAGGGGCTTCTGGCGGGGCTTTATGAGCTGCCGAACGTGCCCGGCACGCTTTCGACCGGACAGGCGGCGGAATGGATGACGGCGCACGGGCTGCACCCCGTCGGCGATCTGTCCGTCTATTCGGCGAAGCACGTGTTTACGCACATCGAGTGGCATATGCGCGTCTATGCCGCCGACATTGCCGGGGACGGCGTCAGGGATTTCATCCGTTCAGACGGCTCGCAGTCGATCCCGACCGCGTTTGCGGTGTGTCTGAAAGACCGATCGAATGTAAATAATAGGTGAAACATGCGGAAAAACCGACGCTGTGCGCGCCGGATATGCTATACTGAACATAAAACACAGAGAATGAGAGGAGACCCTTATGAAAAAATGGCTTGCACTGCTTGCTGCGTTGCTGATGCTGTTCGTACTCGGATGCGGCAAAGAGTCTGATCCGGAAAAGGAGCTTCCCGCGGAAGCGGCGACCGCCGTACCGTCAGTCGCGTCGACTGCCGTACCGACGGAAAAACCGACGCCGGAGCCGCAGCCGACCGCCGTGCCGGAGGATTACGATCTCTGGAAAGCCGTCGAGAGCGAACTTTACGAGGATCTGAACGGCGGATACACGATCAAGATCACAGCGGCTGTCCCGGTCGGGGCGACGCTGAAGATCGAGCTTCCCGGGCAGGCGGATTACGAATACACCAACAATAAGGACGAGCTGACCTATCGCAAGGTCCATGTTCCGATCAAGACCTTCTTCCCGAACGTCCCGCTCGATACGGCTGAGGCGGATTATATTCCGCACGTCACGATCACGACTGCGGACGGTACGGAATGTGAGATCGCGTGTCCGTCCGTGCATTATACGTTTCCGACGCTCGCGATCGAGATCACGTCCGCGTTTGAAACGGACAGCGACGGCACCGTTCACGTCAAGGCGGGGGAGAACGGCGTGTACGCCCTGACCTTCACGGTGAGCGAAGCGGACGCGCGCGTGCGCCTCGGGGATGCGGAACTGACGGCGGACGAGGAGGGCGTGTTCACGCAGGAGCTGTCGCCCGAAGACGGCGTGCCGAAGACCTATGTGCTTATCGCGGAGAAGGACAACTGCGTCACCGCGTCTGTCACGATCGTCGTCGAGCCGTAATGTCTAAAAATCAGTCAGATTACTGCGAGGACCGTCCGACGACGGTCCTCGCTGCATTCAGTTCCGGTGCTCGTAGGAGCCGCAGAGACTTTCGTTCTCCCGACCGGACGCGCAGTTTGCGGCGGGACGGACGCAGATGCTGTTCAGCGCACAGCGCTTTCCCTGCTCGTTGAAACGGCAGCTTTCCACCTCGCAGCCGATTTGCTGATTGTTTCGTTCCATTGCGAACCTCCTTTCGTTTGCTTAGTTTGTACGGAGAACGGACAATCCATGTGTGCATTGCGAAAAATGCGGGTTGAAAAAGCTGTGATTTCGTATTATACTGATATCAACCCCAATCGGGCAATTATCAGGAGGGAAAAGAAATGAAGAAAATCATCGCATTGCTTTTGGTTATGATCATGGCGTTCGGCTGCTTTGCGGCATGCAACAAGACGGGTGAGACAAACAATGCAAAAGAAAAGGTGACCGTAGCGATCGTTGTCGCCGGTCAGTTCGGCGACCGTTCGTTCTATGATTCTTCCAAAGCGGGCGGCGATCAGCTTGCCAAGGATTTTGAGAATCTCGAGGTCAAGACCATCGAGTGCAACAATGAAAACCATGCAGTGCAGATGCGCAACGCGGCGGACGTCGCTGACCTCGTTGTCTGTGTCGGCTGGGAGTTTTACGACATTTCAACGATCGCGCCCGAGTATCCGAATGTCGATTTCATCTGGATCGACAATGCGACGGAAGAGCCGATCCCGAACGTGCTGAATATCACCTATGCACAGAACGAGGGTTCGTTCCTGGCGGGATACATTGCGGCGGCGCTGTCTGCATCCGGCGTGATCGGCGCGGTCGGCGGTGAAGACAGCGATACGATCAACGACTTTATCGTAGGCTACAAGCAGGGCGCGGCATATCGCAACGCGGACATCAAGGTCGAGTCAAACTACACGAATGACTATGACGACCCGGCAAAGGGCAAGGAGTGTGCAAAAGCGCTGCACGACAAAGGTGCGGACGTTATCTTCCAGATCGCTTCGAAGGCCGGCGACGGCGTGTTTGAAGCGGCGCAGGAGGGCGGCTTCTATGCAATCGGCGTTGACTCCGATCAGAAATACATCAATCCGGACGTCATCGTCTGCTCGATGAAGAAGGAAGTCGGCAAGTCCATCTATGATGCGGTCTCGAAGTACCTTGCGGGCGACAAGTCCCTGTGGGGCACCACCTGGGTCGCAAATCTGGCGGACGGTTACGTCGGCATCGGCTACGGCACGCTCGGTTCGCCGCAGCAGGTTCCGAACGAGGTGAAAGCTGAAGTTGAGGAGCTCATTGTCAAGATTATGAACGGTGAGATCAAGGTCGACACCACCAGATAATCATTTACGGCGCGGAAGCTGTCCCTGCGGGCGGCTTCCGCCTTTTTTGCGGCATCGACGCTTTGTGCGGCACAGGCTGCAGATCGTGTTTGCCTGCAAATATATCGTGCGGTGAAACCGTATAACGTGCTGGTAAAGCAGCATGTCGGTTGAAGTCCCCTCGCGGGAGCGATATTTCTTGCGGCACAATAAAGGAGGAGAGTGATACCTTGACGGACGAAATCCGGTTTGAACATATTTCCATGGAGTTTCCGGGCGTGCTCGCAAACGACGACATCTCGCTTTCGATCCGAAACGGCGAGGTGTTTGCTTTGGTCGGCGAGAACGGCGCCGGGAAATCCACGCTCATGAACATTCTGTACGGCATCAATACGCCGACAGCCGGCGAACTGTATGTGCGCGGCGAAAAGGTCACGGAGTTCAGTCCGAAAGCGGCGATCGACCGCGGCATCGGCATGGTGCATCAGCACTTTATGCTGGTCCCGTCGTTTACCGTTGCGCAGAACATTGTTCTGGGACGTGAACCGAAAAATGCCGGCGTACTGTTCGACAACAGAAAAGCCGAAAAGCTGACGAAAGAGCTTATCGCGGAATACGGACTCGAGGTCGATCCTTCCGCCGAGGTGCGGGATATCTCCGTGGGGCTCCAGCAGCGCGTGGAGATCCTGAAAACACTCTATCGCGGCGCAGACATCCTGATCCTCGACGAGCCGACGGCGGTTCTGACACCGCAGGAAACGGACGAGCTTTTCGACGTTATCCGCAGAATCGTGCGCGAAAAGCAGATGACCGTCATCATCATCACGCACAAGCTCTATGAGGTCATGGCGATCTCCGACCGTGTCGGCGTCATGCGGCAGGGCAAGCTGATCGGCGTCGAGAATACCTGTGACGTCGATGAAAAGAAGCTTGCGTCCATGATGGTCGGGCGCCCCGTGCTGTTCGATCACCTGGAAAAGACCGGCGAACCCGGTGACGTCGCGATCGAGGGTGACGATCTCTATGTTGCGGACATCCGGGGCCTTCCCGCGGTTCGCTGCGTGTCGCTCAATGTGCAGAAGGGCTTGGTGCTCGGCTT
>JAEEGL011922690.1_pt1 | contig 12790 bp, 8 predicted proteins | sample 9134231 | NCBI WGS metagenome assembly JAEEGL01 (sample SAMN16246548, study PRJNA631951) | gut metagenome | biome: gut microbiome; feature: rumen; material: fiber-attached | host: Bos | place: Iran: Karaj | collected 2018-10 | reverse complement strand
TCAATCTTCATCTTGACTCCTCCTATCTTATTCTGCTCGCGGTTGCCAGACCTCTCGCATTATACCATAGGAGGACTTTTTGTTCAACGGCAAAAGCCTCTTTTGAACCACCTGCTTAGCAGGTGGTTTTCGGTTACCAAAGAAAACCGGACCGACGCGTATCGGTTCGCGCCTGTCCGGTGATTATCATTAATTAAGAAAAATCGCAATAAAAAGCATCAGTTTCCGTTCATCTGCTGAACTGCAAGATAGTTTGGAAGCATATCTTCTTCAAAGATCTTGTCCAGAACGCCGTCAATAGACGAAATAACCTGCTGGGCCGACTTGTTGACGTAGATGGTTTCGATTTTCTGGACGATATTTCCGCCTAAGCCGAAATAATCGTATTCCGCATTCTTATAAAGCTCGGTATAAAGCTTTGCGTCACGTTCGTCGAAAAACATTGTTCTGTAGAGAAAATCGACCATTTCCTCTTTGCTTGCGCCGTCGATCTGCTCAAACAGTATATCTATCAGTTTGGCGCACATTTCCGGGTCGTTCACACCTGCGAAGATGCTAAGCGTGGGGTATGTGCTGAATGCCATCGTAGCGTCTTTCGAGTCATATTTGTCTGCAACGGGAAAAGGAACTATGCCGAAATTATCAAGGATAGCTGCCAGGTTGATAAGATAGGAAGATTCTGAGAATGCAAGAACGCTTTCGCCGTTTGCAAGATTTGTCGAGTAATCCCAGCCATCGAGGAACGTATAATCATTGCTGTAATCGGTGATAAAGGCGTTGCCCCATTCAATGGCAGACAGAAGATCGGGATTTTTGTCTGAAGGATAATAGTTCCCGTTATTTTCATATACGTTGCCGATTTTGTATGCACAGCAAAAGCCTCGGGCAAGATATCTTGAATTGCCTATCAGAGCTTTGACATCATTTGTTCCGTCATTCTGATGATATACGGGCATAATCTCCCCGAATTTAGAAAGCTTCCATTCGTTTTGCTCATAAAGATCTCGCGGATCATCAAGGCCGTATCTGGCAATAAGATTTTCATTGATAGCTACGAATACTCCCATATTGCCGTCATTCGCTCTCAATGGCCAGTAGCAAGGAACAACGCCGTAAACGTTACCCTTTGCCATACAGCATTCAAGAATATTCAACGGGCCGAATTTATCGCTGTTTTTAAGGTCGATGATATCCGGGTAATTGTTAAGCGCAACAAACGCGCCTGCCCTCGCCATTCCTGCGTTATTGTTGCTGCCTCGCATCAGGACAAAATCACAGACGTGAATGCCTGAAACAAAGCTGTTGAAAATCGTATTTCTAAAAGTTCCTTCATTTCCGAATCCCATGGTAAAATCCAGTTTCAGATTATGCTGTTTTTCTATATTGCGGATATGCTCTACGAACATATCGTAATACAGGGAATCCGGGGTATAGTAGTAAAGCATTCCCTCTTCCGCGTTGGACTCCTGAGCAAGAAGGAATTCATATCCTCCGAAATCCGTTAATTCCTCGCCGAGATTTTCATAATCCGGTACGATTTCGGGAACCGAAGACGCGCATGCAGAAAACAAAACAGACAACGCTGTTATCAACAATAATAATTTAATGCCGTTTTTCACCTGACAGTCCTCCTGATTTCAAAAATAACCGCTTTTCAAGTGTTAGTATATAACATTTTGCGATAAAAGTCAACCCTCAGATGATAAAAAAACGACTTCAAAAAAATCGTTAACATTTTGCAAAATCTGACTGTTTTTTGTTGACAGAACAGGGTATTTTGTGATAAAATATATTATTGTTGATATTCATTTATTGAAAGGACAGATAAGATTATATGATCTGTGAAAAACTGAGAAACGTAGCGATAATTGCCCACGTTGACCACGGAAAGACCACGCTTGTCAACGAAATGCTCAAGCAGGGCGGCGTTTTCAGAGAAAACCAGGTAGTTGCCGACAGAGTAATGGACTCTAACGACCTTGAACGCGAGCGCGGAATAACCATTCTCGCTAAAAATACTGCGGTCCATTACAAAGATACAAAGATCAATATCGTTGATACTCCGGGTCACGCGGACTTCGGTGGAGAGGTTGAACGTATACTCAAAATGGTAAACGGCGTTCTGCTGCTTGTTGACGCTTTTGAAGGACCGATGCCGCAGACACGGTTCGTTTTACAGAAAGCCCTTGACCTCGGTCATAAGATAATAATCGTTGTAAACAAAATAGACAGACCCGACGCACGCCCCGACGAGGTAGTAAACGAAATTCTCGAACTGCTGCTGGATCTTGACGCAACGGAAGAACAGCTTGAATCACCGGTTATTTTTGCTTCTGCAAGAGCAGGAACAGCGTCCCTTTCCCCTTCCGGACAGGAACAGGATCTCAGAGTGCTTTTTGACACTATCGTTGATTATATCGATCCGCCTTCCGGCGACGAGACCGGTCCCCTTCAGATGCTCGTTTCATCGATAGATTACAGCGACTACGTAGGAAGAATAGCCGTAGGAAGAGTTGAGAGAGGCACAATCAAGCAGGGTATGGACGTTGTGCTTACCGACTGGCACAAACAGCGTCCCGACACAAAGGCAAAAGCCGTAAATATCTATACCTTTGACGGACTTACAAGAAAACAGGTCACGGAAAGCAGCGTAGGCGACATAATATGTGTTTCGGGTATTGAAAACGTTAACATAGGCGACACGATCTGCTCTCCCTTATGCGTTGAGCCGCTGCCGTTTGTTAAGATAACCGAACCGACTATGGAAATGACTTTCATGGTCAACGATTCGCCGTTTGCAGGACGTGAAGGAAAATTCGTTACTTCAAGAAACCTCCGCGAACGCCTTTTCAGAGAACTGCTGAAAGACGTTTCACTGCGCGTAGAAGAAACAGACACTACGGAAGCTTTCAGAGTATGCGGAAGAGGCGAAATGCATCTTTCCATTCTCATAGAAAACATGCGCAGAGAAGGATATGAATTCCAGGTATCGACCCCGCGCGTTCTTTTCAAAGAGATAGACGGCGTTCAGTGCGAGCCGGTAGAACGGGTAATCATGGATATCCCCGAATCGTCGATGGGTGCCGTAATGGAAAAAATGGGCGTCAGAAAAGGTGAATTCCAGCATATGTCCAACGTTGGAGGAAGAACGCGTCTTGAATTTATAATTCCTTCAAGAGGTCTTTTCGGATACCGTTCAGATTTCCTTACAGACACAAGAGGCGAAGGAATTTTAAACTCGATTTTCGAAGGTTATGCGCCGTTCAAAGGCGATATTCCGAGAAGAGATAAGGCGTCGCTTGTAGCTTATGAAACAGGTGAAGCTACAACATACGGTATTTTCAACGTTCAGGTCCTGGGCACGATGTTTATCGATCCGCAGGATATGGTATACGCCGGACAGATCGTTGGAGAAGCTCTGAAGAACGACGAGATCACAGTAAACGTCTGCAAGAAAAAGCACATGACGGCAATACGCTCTGCCGGTAAGGACGAGGCGCTGCGTCTTGTTCCCCCGCGCAAGATGAGCCTTGAACAGGCTCTTGAATTCATAGCTGACGATGAGCTTGTTGAAGTAACGCCGAAATCGATGAGACTAAGGAAAAAGATACTCAATCACGATATCCGCATGAAACAGCTTATGCGCTCAAGGGAAAAATAACGGTCTTGGATCGTATCGGATCTTGCCACAATTTATTTACAAAATATACAATAAAAACATTGTCGAAACCTATTGACAAAAAGCGATGAATCTGATATAATATTCAAGCACGCAGGAGTGGCGGAATTGGCAGACGCACTACTTTGAGGTGGTAGCGGGCGAAAGCTTGTGTGGGTTCAAGTCCCGTCTCCTGCACCACAAAAATGACCTATCCTTTCGGATAGGTCATTTTCATTTGATACACCGAACGAATAACCTGAGTTTTACGAAAACAAACCCCGAACGCCCGCCTGATCGCATGCATTATCCGCTTGCTATTGACTTTTTTTCATATTTAATGTATAATCACCTATATCTCCCGATCGGATGGTCTTTTCATCCGTCCGAAAAACAGTTCACATTTAACGGAATAATAATTATGTGAGGGATTGCTATGGTAAATACCGCTCTGAATGAAGAGAAGCTTGCTGCCAGGTGGATGGAGTTCTGGAATATGTCTAACGAGGACCGTCCGCTTCTGTCGATTTCCGTCTCGAAAGGCATATCGCGCCGTTCACCTGCGCCGACCGCTCCCGACGGAATAAAAGAGCGCTGGCTTGACACTGAATTTGTTGTCAGATCATATAGATATGCTCTTGAAAACGCGCTGTTTCTCGGTGAGGCGTTTCCCCTTTTCTGTCCGAATCTCGGCCCCGATTTCATAGGCGCCGTATGTGGCTGCGACTTAAAGTTTTCGCCCTCAACAAGCTGGGCGGAACCCTGCATAAAGGATTATTCCGATTTTCCCGACATAGCATTTGACGAGAAAAACCCGTGGTGGCAGAAAATGGTTGAAATTACAAAAGCCGCCGTTGACGAGTCAAACGGCGATTATCTTGTAGGGATTACAGATATCCACCCGGGGGCGGACGCAGTAGTTTCGCTGCGAGGCGCGGAAACAGCGGCAATGGATCTTTACCTTGAACCTGATGAATTCAAAAAAAGAGTCTGGCAGATATTCGACGTTTTCAAAGAAGTAACGTCGCGGCTCCACGGAATTATTTCAAAAAAACAAAAAGGATCGTCTAACTGGATGGGGATATATCATCCTGAAAAGCTATGGTATGTGACAAGCTGCGATTTTTCGTATATGATCTCTTCCGTGCATTTCAAAGAATTCATCCTGCCTGAGCTTACTGCTGAAGCGGAATGGCTTCCCGCAACGATATACCATCTTGACGGAGTGGGCTCTTTGACACACCTTGACACCCTTCTGGGAGTTGAAAAAATAAACGGCATACAGTGGGTGCCTGGTAACGGCAAGCCACCCGCTAGAGAATGGGCAGACGTGCTCAAAAAAATACAAAAAGCGGGCAAATGCATAGAAATAAGCTGTGGACCGAAGGACGTGACCGCGCTTTGCGAAGTCCTTGATCCGCGCGGCGTCCGATTTGGCGTAGGAGGACTTGACAGGGACTCGGCGGAAAGCCTTATCAAAGAAGCGGAACGTATATGCCGTGAAAAACGTGCGACGTTTGCAGTTTGACGCAAAAATATCAGGAAGGACGGCAAAAGTCGTCCTTCTTTTCATAAAAATATTGCGCAATACGAAAAATCTTCTGTAATGATTATTGACAAAAGCGACTTTATGTGATATTATTCAGATAATATCACAGATTGTGATCTATCAAAATATTACGGGGGAATTTGATGACATTAAAAGAAAAGCTTACATCTCTTATTGCAACAAGGCAGGTAACGCTTGGGCTGATAGCCTCAAAAACAGGAGTAACGACGAGAACGGTTCAGAATTATCTGCATGGAAGGACGGTGCCTAAAACATTTGAAAAATATCTTTCAATATGCGATACGATCGACGAGCTTTTACTGACATGTCCGAAAAAGCGTGAAAAGAAATGGTATATGAAGTATATTCGTGGAAAGAGAAAAAAGCAGTAGTAAAATGCGCATGGAAAATAACCTCAAAGGAAAGAAGGCTTAACGGCAAAGAAAGAGGGATTCGCCGTCTGCTTCGCATACTTTCCGCTCGGGCTCTGCCCTCACGCTTTCGTCTGTGAATCCTCCACAGGAGAATTCACTCTTCGCCGAAACCCCTCTCGGGTTCGAATCCTATATTATAAAATAATAAAGGATAGCCCAAAAGCTATCCTTTAATTATGGCGGAGAAAGAGGGATTCACCGTCTGCTTCGCATACTTTCCGCTCGGGCTCTGCCCTCACGCTTTCGTCTGTGAATCCTCCACAGGAGAATTCACTCTTCGCCGAAACCCCTTTCGGGTTCGAATCATATATTATAAAATAATAAAGGATAGCCCAAAAGCTATCCTTTAATTATGGCGGAGAAAGAGGGATTCGAACCCTCGAAACGCTTTCACGTTTACATGATTTCCAATCATGCGCCCTCGACCAGCTAGGCGATTTCTCCATGGTCGAAATAATTATGTTTTCCTGTTTTGATAACAGCATATGCTGTCAACGCATTCAATTATACACTATGGATAAAAAAAAATCAAGCCCTTTTGATAAAAGACATAAAGATTTTACATTTCAGTTTTATCTGTCGCGCTGAACTTGCAGAATATTTAAGAACAAAAACTGATAATTCCTTAAAATGCCTTGACACGCTTTTGCGCATATGTTATAATCCTTCCGTAAATCCTTACAGACAGAAGGTGTATTGATGAACAAATATTTCTCGGATATCATTAAAGGAAAAGAAGATAATTATATGCTGCCGTTTTACTGGCAGCACGGAGATCACTACGAAAAGATCCCCGAGCAGGTCGATTCCGTTTTCAGGAGCGGATGCCGCGCTCTGTGTGTAGAGTCGCGTCCTCACAAAGATTTTTGCGGTGAAACATGGTGGCGGGATATGGACCTTATTATTGCCGAGTGCGAAAAGCGCGGCATGAAGGTCTGGATACTTGACGACGATCATTTTCCGACGGGTCACGCGGCAGGACAGGTCAACAAGCATCCCGAATTGCGCAGCTGGCAGCTTGGCGAACGTCATATAGACGTGATGGGTCCGATTGACAATGCTTTGCTTCTTGCAGATCAGACAAGCGATGAGCATATTTTCCTCGGGGCATATGCGTATAAGCGCACGGGGATCGGTGAAGGATGCATTGCAGAGCCGATATGTCTTTCTGAAGGACATAAAGACGGATTTTTGCAGTTTTCGGTTCCCGAAGGATGCTGGCGTGTATTTTTCCTTTACAAAACGCGAAGAGCAGGAAGATCAGACTACATAGATATGCTTAATCCCAAAGCGGTTAAGCTGCTTGTAGATACTGTTTACGAAGCGCATTTTGAGCATTACGGAAAATATTTCGGAAACACAATTGCGGGCTTTTTCTCGGATGAACCTTCTCTGGGAAACGGATGGTACGGTCCGCACGTTACCGATCACGGAATGTATAACCACCGTCTCGGTATGCCCGGTCTTGCCCTGCCGTGGAACGACATTATACCCGGAATGATATCGGATGCAACAGACAAAGACGGATTATCGCTCCTCCCTGCTTTATGGTATGATTTCGGTGAAATCACACATTCTGTCCGTCATGCATATATGGACGCTGTTACAAAACTTTACCGCGATTGCTTTACACGTCAGCTTGGCGACTGGTGCGAAGCTCACGGAGTGCAGTATATCGGGCATATAATAGAAGATATGAACGCTCACGCGCGTTTAGGATGCAGCGCGGGTCATTATTTCCGAGCTCTTGACGGACAGCATATGAGCGGTATAGATATAGTTCTTCATCAGATCATGCCCGGATTATCTGAGTATATCCATACCACAACTACCGCGGGCAACGTTGCAGACCCTGCATTTTTTGATTACGTTCTTGCAAAGCTGGCATCTTCGTTTGCAAACATAGGTACGCAGATGGAAGGACGCGCGATGTGTGAAGTGTTCGGTGCTTACGGGTGGGCAGAGGGCACCCCTTGCATGAAATGGCTGCTCGACTATCTGCTTGTTCGAGGTGTCAACCGTTTTGTTCCGCATGCATTCTCTCCGACATTCCCCGATCCCGACTGTCCGCCGCACTTTGGAGCGGAAGGGAAAGACCCGCAATATGACGGATTCTCGAAGCTGATGACTTACGGAAACAAGGTCGCTCATATTTTATCTAACGGGCATCATATTTCCGACGTTGCCGTTCTTTATCATGCAGATGCGGAGTGGGCGGCATATAAAGAAGAAGCGATGCTCACGCAGGTTCCCGCAAAAATGCTTTATGACGAGCATATAGATTATGATATTCTTCCCGCAGACTGTTTTATTGACGGAACGGGAAGCCGTGTATTTCCTGCAAAAGCCGAAAACGGACGTCTTTGCGTAGGAAAGCAGAGTTACGGATGTCTGATAATCCCCTATTGCGAATTTTTGCCCGAAGAAATCGAAAATGCGTTTTGCAAGCTCGAAGAAAAGGGCGTAAATATTATTCGTATGACAAAAAATCAGACGAAAGACGAGCTTATCTCGCTTGTTGACAAAGCAATCGACAGAGATATAACCGTTGAAGGAAACTATCCCCTGCTTCGCGCAACTCACTATCAGTATGACGACGCGGATATATATATGTTCGTCAACGAGTCAACCGCTGATGAGGTTCATACAAAGGTCTCGATGCGTTCCGTTGAAACGCTTGACGGATGCACGGTTGCAGACATACTCAATGACAGCATTTACTCCGAACGTCTTGAAAACGGCATGCTTTCACTCTCCCTCGCACCCTATCAGTCTGTGATCGTCGTTTTCGAAAAGGACGGAGATTCATTCAGAACTGTTCCCGAAAAGCAGGAATGCACGTTCTCGGATGCGAAGATCTCGTTCAGGATCGAAACAGCCGGATATGAGGACATGAATAACTTTAAACTTTATAAAGACCGTGCAGCCTCAGATAATCTGCCGAACGTAACGGATATAAACGAAGACCCCTCGTTCTCGGGAGTAATACGGTATACCGGCAGATTTGAAAAGCCGGATGGAGTTTGCGGAATAGACTTCGGAAACGTAGGGCAGAACATACGTCTTTACTGCAACGGAACCGATCTGGGAATAAGAGTTTGTCCGCCCTATTCATTCGATCTTTCATCTGTTCTTAAGGACGGAGAAAATGAACTGATCGCATATGTTTCAAACACTCTGGCAAACTCGATAAAAGATGGCGGCTCAAAGTTTATGGTAATACCTGCATCGGGTATAACAGGACCCGTAAAGTGGATAAGACATAAGTAAACTGCTTAAATAACCTACAAAAGCTCCGGTAAATTCCGGAGCTTTTTATGTTTATTATAAAAGTTGCATAATTATTATCTTATCAAAGTCTGCGTTTTTGTAGCTTTTAGCGATTGACATATTTAATATATTATAGTATAATATACTTCAAGTAAGATTGATTTATTTTACGGTATGCATATTTTCCGGATTTTAAAGGAGAAAAACTATGATCAATCAAAAAATAACCGTAACAAACTCAGTAGGTCTTCATGCAAGACCGGCAACTTTCTTTATACAGAAGGCAAACGAATTCAAATGTTCAATATGGATAGAGCGTGATGATCGCAGAGTAAACGCTAAAAGTCTGCTCGGCGTTCTTTCTCTCGGAGTAACGAAGGACAACGAAATAAATATAATTGCCGACGGTTCAGACGAAACAGCGGCGATAAAGGCTCTCTGCGAACTGATTGAAACCGGTTTTTCGAATTCTCTGTGATTGCAGTATAAAAGAAGCTTCAAACTTTTCGGTTTGAAGCTTCTTTTTGTTTTATTTCCGATTATTTGAGTTCTGCGAAGTATTTGATGGTTCTTACCATCTGAGATGTGTAAGAGTTTTCGTTGTCATACCAGGAAACTACCTGAACATGATAAGTATCGTCGTCGATCTTGGAAACCATTGTCTGTGTTGCATCGAAAAGCGAACCGTAACGCATTCCGATAACGTCGGAAGAAACGATCTGATCGGTGTTGTATCCGAAAGATTCGGAAGCAGCAGCTTTCATAGCTTCATTGATGCTGTCTTTGGTTATATCTTTGCCCTTAACTACTGCAACGAGGATCGTTGTGGAGCCTGTGGGAGTGGGAACTCTCTGTGCAGAACCGATGAGTTTGCCGTTAAGTTCGGGGATAACGAGACCGATTGCTTTTGCAGCGCCGGTAGAGTTGGGAACGATATTTGCAGCGCCGGCTCTTGCTCTTCTGAGGTCGCCTTTTCTGTGAGGACCGTCAAGGATCATCTGGTCGCCTGTGTAAGCGTGAACGGTAGTCATGATACCGGAAACGATGGGAGCGTAATTGTTAAGAGCTTTTGCCATGGGTGCGAGGCAGTTTGTGGTGCAGGAAGCTGCGGAGATGATCTGGTCTTCAGAAGTAAGAGTTTCTTCGTTTACGCCGTATACGATTGTTTTAAGATCGTTGCCTGCGGGAGCGGAGATAACAACTTTCTTTGCGCCTGCCTGGATGTGAGCCATGGATTTTTCTTTTGAGGTATAAAAACCTGTGCATTCAAGAACTACGTCTACGCCGAGTTCTTTCCAGGGGCAGTCTGCAGCGTTCTTTTCTGCATAGATTTTAAGAACTTTACCGTCAACGGTGATCGTGCCTGCTTCGTCGTCGGATTCTACGGTGTGACCGAGATAGCGACCCTGAGCTGTATCATATTTAAGAAGATGAGCGAGCATTTTGGGGCTTGTAAGGTCGTTTATAGCGACAACTTCATAACCCTCAGCTCCGAACATCTGTCTGAATGCGAGACGACCGATACGGCCGAAACCGTTGATTGCTACTTTGATTGACATGGGTAATATTCCTCCCGTATATATAAATATTTTTTTGAAACTTTTACCAAATAATATTGTATACGAAAATTATGTCATAATATGTAATTTTGATTAAATAAAAATATAGTCGGTATAAAACATAAGCAACATATCACGCCGGTTTTTGGTGAAAATAACCAAACCGCAGAAAAATAGGACCGATCATGATCGCAACCGATCAGGAGAATCAGGAAACTTTCTTCTATCTGTATTGACAACCGTTAATTATTGTAATATAATCTAAAAAAAAGGAGGCTTTAGCCATGAAGAAAATAAACGTTGCGCTCGTCGGACTCGGATTCGGAGGATGTTTTCCGGAAATATACAAATATCACCCAAACGTAGGCACCGTAGGAGTTTTTGATACAGATGAAAAGCGGACCGATACTTTTGTTGACCGTCTGGGATTGAAAAAATACCGCTCATTTGAAGAAATACTTGAAGATAATAGTATTGATGCCGTCCACATAGTCACACCTATCCCGCTTCACGAGGAACACACCGTACGCGTTCTTGAAGCAGGCAAGCACTGCGCGTGCACTGTTCCTATGGCAACATCGCTTGAAGGCATTCGTAAAATAGCCGAAGCAAAACGTAAGTCCGGCAAGAATTATATGATGATGGAAACAACGCTTTACACCTATCAGTTCTTTTATGTAAAGCAAATGATCGAAAGCGGCGAACTCGGAAAAATCCAGTTTATGAGAGGGTCTCATTATCAGGATATGGCGGGATGGCCCAGCTACTGGATGGGACTGCCTCCCATGTGGTACGGAACGCATGCTATAGGACCTATGGTAGCGCTTTCTGGTTCCAGAATAAAAAGAGTAATATGCTTCGGCTCGGGCACAATGGATCCGGAGCTTTCTAAGCAATACGGCAATCCGTTCCCTGTTGAAAGCGCGCTTTTCGAATTTGAAAACGGAATGAAAGCGGAAGCGACACGCAGCCTTTTTGAAACTGCACGAATGTACCAGGAAGGCATGTTTGTATACGGAAGCAAAAAATCGTTTGAGTGGGGCTTTACAGACGGAGATGATCCGTATATAACCACTCTTGGCGAACTGGGCGGAGGAAGAGGCAAGTATACGGAATATAAAAAGACGGAAATGCCAAATTTCCATAAATATCTGCCAGAAGAGATACAGAGATTCACGGTCGGCGGCAACTTTGATCCGCTAAACCCGCAGGACTCTCTGAAAAAGGGGTCGGGAGGCGGACATCACGGATCGCATCCGCATCTTGTAAACGAATTTGTAAAGAGCATTATTGAAGAAAGAAAACCGTGGATCGATGAAAATCTCGGCGGAAACATTACTGCGGCAGGTCTTTGTGCACATGAATCTGCGATGAGAAACGGCGAGCAGATAATCGTTCCGGAATTTTGAAAAATATTATTACGGGCGGGTCAAAACCCCGCCCGTTTCTATTGACTTTTTTTCTTTTTTATAGTAAAATGAAAATAACAACCAATAATCAGGGGGAATAACCATGTTTTGTCCGAATTGCGGCAATAAGCTTGACGACGGGGCTAAGTTTTGCGGCTTTTGCGGAACACCTGCTCCGAGAAAGCGGGAATTGTCCGCAGAAAGCGGAAAAACCGCAGAAAAGCCCGATATAGCCGAAGCCGAAAAAACTGTCCTGCAAACCGAAGAAATAAAAGACACCGTATATCAGGAAACCGCTGCTCAAACGGATGAGTCAGTCGCGGTCGGACAGAAGTCATGCGAAAAAGAGCGTATTTGTCCGAACTGCGGCAGAAGCGTTGGTTGCAACGCTGAGTATTGCGGTAATTGCGGAGCGCCGATAAATGACGACAAGACGGTTGTCTCTTCCGCAGAACAGATAATAACGCCCGTTTCGGCAGAAACTGCGCCTGAAACTGAATTAACGGGTAATAATGAAACTGCGTGCGGCGGCGATATTCATACTGACGTTTCCGCAAAAGAAGAAGGCGATAAAAAAACCGATACCGTAGCTGATGAAAACGTATTGTTCTGTCCGCATTGCGGCAGCAAGCTGACAGCCGGCGCAAAATTTTGCGGGGTCTGCGGCAACGCTGTGACAAGCGCTCCCCCTTCCCCGGAATTCGAATCAAAAAAGGCAAGCTTTCACGCTCCGATCTTAAGGGGAGAAAATGCGTTCGGGCAGGTAGACGTGAACAAAAGCGAAAACGCACATCTGACTCCGGGACAAGTGATAAGCAATTCATTCAGATCACTGATTTCATCTCTGACTGCTTTTTTCAAAGACCCGATAAAACTTATTCCGTTGATAATTCTTGCAGTTTTATGGCTTA
>JAEEGL011827361.1_pt1 | contig 12790 bp, 10 predicted proteins | sample 9134231 | NCBI WGS metagenome assembly JAEEGL01 (sample SAMN16246548, study PRJNA631951) | gut metagenome | biome: gut microbiome; feature: rumen; material: fiber-attached | host: Bos | place: Iran: Karaj | collected 2018-10 | reverse complement strand
TCTGGAATTCTTTGAGCCCGACTTGAACAAGTTCCGTTGTCTGGCATTGGCTTTCGAGGCTATCAAAAAAGGTGGGAACATGCCCTGTATCGTGAATGCCGCCAATGAGATCGCTAACCGCGGATTCCTGGAAGACAAGTGTGGATTCCTACAGATGGGCGACATCATCGCAGAGACTATGCAGCGTGCCACCTTTGACAAGGAGCCGTCTTACGAAACCTACATCGCTACTGATGCAGAAGCACGTCACATCGCCAGTGAACTCATGAAAAATTGATGAATTGATAATTGAAAAACTGAAATGGATATATTTTTAATTAGACTTTTGCAATTCATGCTGGCTATTGGTCTGCTGGTGTTACTCCATGAGGGCGGTCATTTCTTCTTTTCGAAGCTATTTGGTGTACGCGTTGAGAAGTTCTACCTCTTCTTCGACCCAGGCATCGGAAAATGGGACGGCAGTCTCCTCAAATGGAAACCAAAGAACAGCGACACCCAATATGGTGTGGGATGGCTTCCTCTTGGTGGCTATTGCAAGATTGCCGGTATGATAGACGAGAGTTTCGATACCGAACAGATGAAACAACCCGAACAACCGTGGGAGTTCCGTGCAAAACCGGCCTGGCAGCGCCTATTGATTATGATCGGTGGTGTGCTGGTGAATTTCCTACTTGCCCTGTTCATCTATTCGATGATTCTCTTCTACTGGGGAGATACCTATATTCCTGTAAAGGATATGACCTACGGTATGAAGTTTAATACTGAGGCGAAACAATATGGTTTTAAGGATGGTGATATCCTTGTAGGCACAGACCTTGGAACCTTTAAGGATTTTTCAGCCGACCTTTTCAGAGATCTCTCTGAGGCCAAGCGGGTAGATATCATCCGTAACGGTCAGGCCATGAGTTTACAGTTACCTGGCGACATCAATCTGCTCGGTATGCTGAAGTCCGAACCACCATTTGTCAGTCCGTTCATCCCAGCAGAGATCGACAGTGTAATGAAGAGCTCACCCGCAGCCTTGATAGGTTTGCAGAAAGGTGATAAAATCATAGCACTGAATGACAAGGCTATTGACTCGTATAATGAGTTTACCAATCAAATCGGTATCTTGCACGACATGATGACAGGTGCCAAGACTGTGGCTGACAGCATGAAGGTACGTACCGTTACCATGGTGATTGCTCGTGAGAGCAAGACCGATACGCTGACAACGACGCTTACTGCCGACCTGAAGGTTGGTTTCTTCGTGAAAAGCCTGGCAGGTATATACCAGCCCATCACGAAAGAATATGGTTTCCTGGAGAGTTTCCCTGCAGGTGTCAAATATGGCTTCAACGTGCTGGCCGGTTATGTGGGCGACATGAAATACGTCTTCACTGCCGACGGTGCAAAATCACTTGGTGGCTTCGGTGCTATCGGTAGTCTGTTCCCACCAATGTGGGACTGGTACATGTTCTGGAAGATGACCGCTTTCCTCTCCATCATTCTGGCATTCATGAACATTCTTCCCATCCCCGCCCTCGATGGTGGTCATGTGCTGTTCCTGTTCTATGAGATGATTACCCGTCGCAAGCCTTCAGAGACCTTTATGATTCGTGCTGAGTATGTAGGTTTCGGAATTCTGATACTGTTGATGGTGGTGGCAAACCTGAATGACATTCTCCGCTGGTTAGGATATATGTGATGGTAGTAGTCATGATGACATTGTTTGCCTTAGTAGTCGTTGGCTACATAGCGGGTAAACTAGGATATCTTGGTGGCGATTTTGACAGACAGCTGTCGCGACTGGTGATCAACATCACCTGTCCGGCACTGATTCTGTCATCGTCTATGACGGGTACATTGCCAGACCGTCATTTAATCCTGCCTTTATTGCTCATCAGTGCCATCACATATATCATTCTGGCAGGAGTAGCCTTTCTCCTTCCCCGATATCTGACAAAGAACAAAGATGATGAAGGCCCCGTCGGCTTTGCCCTTATGTTTGGTAACGTGGGATTTATGGGCTATCCTGTAGTAGCCTCGATCTTCGGTCACGAAGCAGTCTTCTATGCCGCTGTACTCAATGTGGTAAACACCTTTGCAGTCTTTACTATCGGTACTATTCTGATCACAGGAAAGAGTGAGATGGAAGGTAAACGTTTCCAGAAGAAGGTACTCTACTCCACACCCATGCTTGCAGCCTATCTGACGATGGCTATCGTGGCGCTTGAAATCGATAACATCCCTGAGGTCGTCTGCCAGCCCCTCACTATGTTGGGCAACATTACCGTGCCCGCAGCCCTGCTGATTATCGGTTCATCAATGTCGAGCCTCCCGTTGCGTTCGTTATTAGGCAATCCAATTGTTTATACTACAACACTTTTCCGTCTGGCCATCTTGCCTATAGGCATTCATTTCTTAATGAATGCAACAGGTTTCTCACCTATGGTGGTTAATATCAACACACTTGTCATCGCCATGCCCGTAGCTACTTATGGCACTATTCTTTGTCTAAAATATAAGAAAGACACCACAATGATGACTGAAGTCACTTTCATAACCACACTCCTCTCTATGATCAGTATTCCCTTGTTAGTTACATTCTTCTTCTGAATATCCCAAACGTCCCTGATAGCCTATCTATCAGCAGATAAGTAGCGGCTATGATAACATAGACCATGATGATTTGCAGAATGGAAGGATGTAACGTGATGCTCACCCAGGGGGTGGAAGCTACAAACGCCAAAATGCCGTTAAGAGCGTTTACTATATATATTAACAGGTATGCGATTGAAGGGACAAACAACACGGCAAGCGTGAGATAAAGAATCAGAGGAGCAAAAGGAATCACCACAAAATTGGTTATCAAGAATAAAGAAGAGAAACGACCGAAATAATAAGCTATCAACGGTGCCGTTCCCAATTGAGCTGCACAAGAGACTCCCAATAAAGACCAGAGCCATCTCACCAGACGATGGGACATCAGAAACGACTGCGGGATAAGAGCTTCGAAGACGGGGTACCATATCAAGATAGACAAGACGGCCAGGAAAGACAACTGGAAACCGATATCAAAAAGAGACAAAGGATGAACTATCAGCATGACGATGGCTGTGAAAGCAAGTGTGTTGACAGACATCCGGTTGCGATTACCAAGAGACAATAACGCATAGGCTGTCAGCATCACAGCCGATCGTACCACACTGGCCGACATACCCACTAAGAAGACAAAAGACCAAATGCAGATAATGATCAGTACTTGAGACACGACCTGCCACCGCCGTCGACAAAGAAGTAAAGATAGGAGCGTATAAATGATACTCAGGTGCAGACCACTCAGTGCCAACACATGAGCGGCACCTGTCACTGCATATGTCTCCTTCAGCTCTTTTGTCAACTGAGACTTATCGCCAAGTGCCATCGCAGCTACCACCGCATAGACATTACCGTCAACCCCATTCTCTGATAGACGATCCAACAACCGTGCCCGTTGAGATAGGAAGTAGTTTTTTGACCGTTCCAGTCTTGACACTTGAGGAGATTCCTGTTGCGCTCGCTGCATGAGGAGTGCACCTAATACCACAAAACACAAGATAATGACTGCTGATTGCAGATACACATACCGCCATAGGAAGAATGCTATTATTATTAATCCAACCAATAATGGGAAAAGAGGTAATGAAACCACATACTTTGCCGCAACCATCCCTGCCATCAGACCAATGGCAATCTTCACTAATGGAGCTTTTTCTGAAACACTGTTTCTCATACGATTTTTGACTAACTGGTTGCAAAGTTACAACTTTCTGTCTAAAAAACATAACATTATTAAAGAAATTTGGTTTTACGAACACTTATTTGTATCTTTGCACCCGATATGGAAGTTATTAGTATGCCCATTTGGGCTTGGATTTTGTTCTATGTGCTGGTGCTGATTATGCTTGTCATCGACCTAAAGTCGTTCGGCAAGAAAGGCCAGCATGAAGTGAGTGTCTCAGAGGCTCTGAAGATGACAGCCATTTGGATCGGTGTCTCTCTGATTTTCTGTGGTGGCATCTGGCTTTATGAAGGTGATGAGAAAGCAATGGAGTTTCTGGCTGGTTACCTCATCGAGAAATCGCTGTCGATGGATAACCTCTTTGTATTCCTGATGCTCTTCTCTTTTTTTGGTATTCAACGGAAATACCAGCACGAAGTGCTTTTCTGGGGAATCTTCGGTGCCTTGGTGCTTCGCAGCATATTTATTTTCGCTGGCACAGCTATCATCAACCAGTTTGAATGGATACTCGGTGTGTTTGGAATATTCCTTATTTACACTGGTTTTAAGATGTTCCGCCATCAGGAGGACGAGCAGGTTGATCCTTCGAAGAACATCTTCGTAAAGCTCTTCAAGAAGTTTTTCCCCGTCACCGACCAGATGCATGGCGACAAGTTCTTTATTGTAGAGAATGGGAAGCGTCTTGCCACCCCCATATTTATTGCTTTGCTTGTAATAGAGACCACCGACGTAGCTTTTGCCGTAGATAGCATCCCTGCTGTTTTCTCCGTCAGTCGCGACCCGTTCATCGTACTTACGAGCAACGTATTTGCCATCCTCGGCTTGCGGGCACTCTACTTTGCATTGGCAGCTGTGGCCAAGTACTTCGCATATCTGAAATACGGTCTTGGCATCATCCTCAGCTTCGTAGGCATCAAAATGCTGCTGGAGGTCATATGGGATATCGAAGTGCCCACCCCACTCTCCTTAATCTTTATCTTTGGCATTCTGGTTCTTTCAATGGGACTGTCTTATATCATCTCAAATCATCAAAGTCATGGAGATTAGCAATTACACAAACGATGCTTTAGAACTACTGAAGGAACTGATAGCCATTCCTTCCGTTAGCCGTGAAGAGAAGAATGCCGCCGATAAACTGACCGAGTATCTGAATCGTTGGGGCCTGCCTTTTGGTCGTGAAGGAAACAACCTATGGGTGGGTTGTCAGGATTGGGACAACAACCGTCCAACCGTCATGCTGAATGCTCATATCGACACAGTGAAACCTGTCACGTCTTGGACCCGCGATCCATTTACGCCAACTCAGGAAGGCGACCTGCTCTATGGCCTTGGCGCCAATGATTGTGGCGGTGGACTGGTTGCATTACTTCAGGTCTATCGCATCATGCTCCAGCGCCCCCGCAGTTATAATATTCTTTGGGTGGCATCCGCAGAAGAGGAAGTTTCAGGGGCTGACGGATTCAGTCGGGTATTGCCTTTGTTACCAAAGGTCGATGTAGCCATTGTCGGTGAACCGACAAGCATGCAGCCTGCTATTGCAGAGAAAGGCTTGATGGTGATCGACGGCTACGCCTATGGCAAGTCAGGACATGCTGCCAGAAATGAAGGTGTAAACGCTATCTATGAAGCACTTGATGATCTGGTTTGGCTTCGCGATTATGAATTCCGAAAAGAAAGTCCGCTCTTAGGACCTACGAAGATGACGGTAACGATTATAGAGAGTGGTACCCAGCACAATGTTGTCCCTGACACTTTGCATTTTGTTATTGATGTGCGCACCAATGAGTTCTATCAGAATGAGTTCCTCTACGAGTTCCTGAAAAAGAAGATGAGCAAGTGCGAACTCCGCCCTCGCTCATTCCGTCTGCATTCCAGCAGCATTCCACAAGACCATCCTATCATCCGCAGATGTCTGGAACGTGGGATGCAGCCCTTTGGCTCACCAACACTGAGTGACCAGGCACTGATGCCCTTCCCCTCGTTCAAGTTAGGCCCTGGAGAGTCAAGCCGCTCACATTCGGCAGACGAGTTCATCAAGATTTCCGAGATTCATCAGGCCATCGAGACCTACATCTATCTATTAGAAGGGCTGGCTATCTAGACAGCCAGCCCTCTGGGTTCAGTTTTTCATTTCCACGTCGCAGTTGGAACTGCATCACACCTTCAGAACCTAATCGTCCTATTGTCTGTCGGGTGCTGACTTTCTGTCCACGACTGACACTCACTGAGGCTAAGTCGCAATAGACAGACAGATAATTACCATGACGGATAATCACCACTGTGGTACCTGCATAGCCAAAGACTGCACTCACCTCACCATCGAAGATGCAGCGAACTGCAGAGCCTGGCTGCGCTTTTATATCAATACCTTTCTTATCCAGTGTGACATGACCTTTCACATCCGTCACATGATTCGTTCCAAACCGATGCACAATCTGATAACTACCACTGATAGGCATAGGCAAGCGCCCACGATTACTCTCAAAGTTACCATTCAGACGCTTATCTTCTGAAGAGACGGTATATACCTGCTCTGCCGACTTTTTGGCGGCAGCCACCTCTTTCTCACGTGCTTTGGCTTCCTCCTTCGCCTTTCGCTCTGCTGCCAGACGGGCTTTTTCTGCCTCACGGGCTGCACGCTCAGCAGCAGCTTTTTCTTCTGCACTCCTCTTGGCTGCTGCTCTGGCCTCAGCCTTCGCTTTCTCCTCACGCGCCTTAGCCTCCGCAATCCTTCGGGCATTCTCACGGGCAGCAGCTTCTGCCTCAGCCTTTTTCCTTGCCAGTTCCTCAGCCCGTTTTCTGGCAGCCTCTGCTTCTGCCTTTCTCTTAGCTTCTGCTTCTGCACGTGCCTTTGCACGAGCTATCTCCTCCGCTATCAAACGGTCGATTTGGGCATTCAGCTCAGCATCACGTTTCTTCTGTTTGTCAATGATACCAATGATGGTCTTCTGTTGCTTCTTCAGTGAATTTACCACATGCTCCTGTTCAACTTGCTTGTTCTCCAACGACTTCTTTTCCTGTTCACCACGATAGAGTAAATCATTCTTCTGCCGTTTCGAGGTTTCCAGTTCTTCAAAAGCCTCTGCTACCTGTGCTTGCATAGTCTCCACAGCTTCACCCTGTGCTTTCTGATAAGCAGCGTACTCACGGACAAATCGCAAGCGACGATACATCTGTGAGAAGTTCTTTGCACTGAAGATGAACATCATCTGATTTTGGATACTCCGGTTGCGATGCATATATCGCATGGACTTCTGGAAACGCTGCTTACGCTCTTCGAGCTCACGTTCCAGCACTTTCAACTGCGCCTGAAGTACATGAATATTGCCATCAAGTCGGTGGATATCGCCACGGATGGTATCAATTGTACGCCGCCTATCAGCTATCTCATTATTGATAACCATGAGATTCTGAAGACGTTTTTTAACATCCCGTTCATTTGCCCGCAGCCGACGCTCTTGCTCCTTAATCTGTTGGCGAACCTGAGCCTGTTCATTCTTCAGACTGTTAACAGTGACAGTGGACGTCTTTTTGGTAGTCTTACTCCTTTTGCTAGTCTTACTAGTCTTTTTTTTCTTTTTTGTTTTGCTAATTGCAGTCGTCTTCGACCTGGCAGACTTGTTTTTTGTTTGCTGGGCCGGAACCACTGCTACCATGCAAGCTAATATCCAGAATAATAATAATCGTTTCACGCGTTACTATTGTATTAAAGAGACATGAAACGACGTAAGATCTCATCCACAGACACTTCACGATACTTATTAGAAATCTTCGTACGAGGTTCCCACTCCGTATCCGAACCGATATGATTCAGTGTCATACTGAGCTTCACTTCCTTACCACCGGTATTCAGCGTAACGATATGCTTATAAGGGAACTGGTTCTTTTCCAAAAGCTTGAACTCCTCATAGTCCCAGTTCAGTTGCGAATTTCCGTTTACCTTATCTTTATACATGATATTCGCCATCCTGATCAGAGCTGTTTTCTTACTGGCGAGCCAGCTATAGTCCAGCTTTGAAGACTCCAGGCTGAGGATCATATCATCACCACTCTCTATTACATTATAAGGACCGGATCCTTTCTCTGTTGGATTATCAAAGTGCGTATTAGCAGGCACAAAGAGTTCATTCCAGAAGAGCGACTGGATGGTTTCGAAGTTTAACCCGCTATTACGGAGGAAGTCAACCGATGCCCAAGGCACCTGGAGATACTGTTTGTTGATACGGTCCATGATGAGTACGTAATCCTTCGTCAATTCTATACGTCCTGCCTCTACGAAACCAAAGGCCATCAGCTGAAGACGAATCACATCATGGCGCCTCATTTTCAGATTACCTGTGAGCGTCACTTTCTGCTGTCCTACCTCTACAGAGAACTTCACTTTCGATGTCAGGAACTTACCCGTCTGGGCATTATCTAACACGTCTGCTACAAAGTCACCTTTCTTAACGGTTGACATTGCCTCTTTAGTAGCATCTGTTGTAGCAGCCTTATGCGACTTACAAGACACCAGCACTAACGGCAAAGCCAACACGGCTACTTTTACAATACTGAACAATTTCATTCTTTAATATACTTTTTTAATTTTATTTTCTTTTGTAACAACTGATCCTCTGGTTTCTTCTGCTGAGCATCACGCCAGAGTGACAGGGCACGATCCATCTCTTTATTCAAGGCATAGATATCACCCGCATGTTCAATAATCACTTCATTACCTGGCGCATCATCACCCATGTGTTGCAATGCCTGATCGATATAGATTTTCGCTTCGGAATAACGCTTCTGCATGAAAAGAATCCACGCGTAGGTATCAAGATAAGTGGCATTTTTCGGTTCAGCCTTCACGGTCTTGAAACTCATCGCCTCAGCAGTTTCCAAACGCTCGCCACGCTCACTCAGGTAATAGGCGTAGTTGTTCAGACATCCGATATTATCATCTTTCCATTGCAGGCAGGAATCATAAGCAGCAAAAGCCTCCTCTGCCAATCCTTTCTGATGAAGGATATCCCCCATGACGGCATAGAAATCAGAGACAATAACAGGATCGCTGTCATCAGTAATCACGCCGATACCATTTTGGAACGATGACAAGGCATTGTCAAGCTGCTCACGCTTGAAAAAGGCGATACCCTGATAATAATAAAAGGCCATCTCTTCGGGGTTGTACTGACGAGCATCCTGACACAGGGCGATGACCCGATCCAGATCTTCATCCTCCCATGCGTAGCTCACCAGTTGCAGACGGGCAGCCGCTTGATCAGGAGCCATTTTCAGTACCTGTTCCAATACAGGACGGATACTGTCCTTAGGCATTTTCTTCGCACTCATATATGAAGCACAGAAGAAGGCCATATCGACTTCTGCCTGTGGCTGAGCCAGCATCTTACGAAACAATGTCAGGACTCTTGTACTGTCACCACTGGCCTCGCTGGAGGCTATCTCCTGCCGCAACAGATGTACTTTTTCCTCTGGTGTTGCATTCTTGCTCAACAACACACGTTCCGCAAGCGAATCAGCCACCGCCTTTTCGCCTTGCGACTGATAGTAGGTGCGCAACGACATAAGCACACGGTTGTTATCCGGCTCTTCTTTCAGCACCTGATGATAGAGACTCAGTGCTTTCTTCGCCTGTCCGTTCATCATCAGCGATTCCCCGTACATTGCCAAATAATTAAAGTCATGCGGATATTGTTTGGCCAAAGCCTCCATCTCTGCTACCGCAGCTTTCTTATCACCCATACGGGTATAAATTTCACGCTTTGCCAAGGAGAGGCGCTCACTCTTACCATCATTTGCCTCAAGTCGGTTCAACACACCTATAGCCTGTTCATAGTCTTCAACCTGCTGATAGAGTTGGAACAACATCTCCAGCATATCCTCACGATCCTTGTTGCGGGCATAGATTCCTTCAAGAACAGGGATGGCACTGGCGAAATCCTGCTGACGGACATACGTCTGTGCCAGAGTCTCCAAATAAATTTCACTCTCAGGGTCAAGGGATGCTGCACGTTTCACACATTCCAGAGCCTTCTCGGTATCCTTTAGTAGCGAATAATACTGACCGAGGAAAAAATATACCTCAGGAGCATCAGGATTCAGTTCCTGACAATGGCGCAACAGATCGAAGGCTGCATCATTGTTTCCTTTCTGCCGCTGAACCATCGCCTCCATAAAGAACTGATCGTAGGTCCTTTTGTCTGTCTGAGCGAAAGCAGTCATCATAGAAGAGTGAAAGATGAAGAGAATCGCCACAACTTTCACCAACCACTTTTCCCAACGACAATCTTGTATCATCCTATTCTCTTTCACTTCTTCATCACTTTACTCCAGTATGTCCATAGCCACCTTCGCCACGTTCGGTCTCATCCAGCACCGCCACAGGCACAAACTCACCCTGCTCATGACGGGCGATAACCATCTGGGCGATACGCTCACCATCGTTGACAACAAAATCCTCCTGTGACAGGTTGATCAGCAAGACACCCACCTCACCACGATAGTCGGCATCAACAGTACCTGGGGAATTCAACACGGTGATGCCCTTTTTCAGAGCCAACCCGCTACGGGGACGAACCTGCGCCTCATAACCGGCAGGCAGAGCGATATGCAGACCTGTTGGAATCAGTCTGCGCTCTAAGGGTTTAAGAACTATCGGCTCAGAGAGATTGGCACGCAAATCCATACCTGCACTCTGCGGAGTTGCATATTGTGGAAGGGGCTGACGCCCCTTATTGACGACTTGTATTTTCAACATGATCTTTAAAATTCCATTTTAATTCCGTGCAAAGGTAGTATTTTTACAGCACATATCACAGCGTAAAGGGATTATTTTTTCATTTTTTCGTTAATTTCTGCGAAATCTGCAGATTCTGCAGTTTATTTTCGTACCTTTGCACATTGATTATGATGAATTGGCAACAGTTAATTTCCAATAAACGTCTCGGGCAGGAGCATCGCCACCCAGAGCGCCACGACGACCGGACAGAGTTCAAGCGCGACTACGACCGTTTGATCTTCTCAGCGCCGTTCCGTCGTCTGCAGAACAAGACACAAGTGTTTCCCTTACCAGGCAGCATCTTCGTCCACAACCGTCTGACCCACTCTTTAGAGGTGGCGAGTGTGGGCATGTCATTAGGTAATGATGTGGCTCAGCAGCTGATCATCCGTCATCCAGAACTGAAAGATACGATGTTCTTAGAAATCGGACAGATTGTCGCTACAGCCTGTCTGGCTCACGATTTAGGTAATCCGCCCTTCGGTCATAGCGGTGAGAAAGCGATGCAAGCATATTTTCTCGAAGGAGCTGGTACTGAATTGCAACGTGAGGTGTCACCAGTCTTTTGGAACGACCTCACCCACTTTGAGGGCAACGCCAATGCCTTCCGCATCCTGACCCATCAGTTCAAGGGCAGGCGCTCTGGAGGATTTGTCATGACTTATTCCACCCTCGCCAGCATCGTTAAGTACCCACATTCCTCCACTGCCGCCGGCAAGAAAGGAAAATTCGGATTCTTCGACAGCGAAAAGGACTCTTATCTCAAGATAGTCGAAGAACTCGGCATTCCATGTCTGTCTTCGATGGGTGAGCCTCTACGTTTCGCCCGTTATCCCTTGGTATTTCTTGTGGAGGCAGCCGATGATATCTGTTATGAGATTATGGACATTGAGGATGCCCACAAACTTAAAATTATTTCGCACGACGACACGATGCAGTTGCTCTTAAACTTCTTTGATGCCGAGAGCCAGCAGCATATCCTTCAGCGTATTGAAGAAGAGGGTGTGACCGACAACAATGAGAAGGTGGTCTATCTGAGAGCCTGTGCCATTGGTAAACTTGAGAATGAGTGCGCCCGCGTGTTTATTGACAATGAGGAGTCGATTCTCAGCGGCACATTCCAAGGCAGTCTCATCGACCATATCAGCGATTTGCAGAAAGAGGCATATCAGCGGTGCAGTTCACTTTCCATGAAGCGCATCTACAAGAGCCGCCCGGTGCTTGATGTCGAGCTGTCCGGTTATCAGATCATTCAGACACTTATGCAGCAGTTTATCGGTGCTGCCGTCCATCCTGACCGATTCTATTCGAAACATCTCATCAGTCGTGTATCGAGCCAATACGACATCGATGCCCCTGATTTGGAGACGCGCCTGATGGCTGTCATCGACTACATCAGTGGCATGACCGATGTCTATGCACTCGACATCTATCAGAAAATCAACGGCATCTCGTTACCTATAATTTAAAGAATGATGAAGAAACTATATATTGAAACGTATGGCTGCCAGATGAATGTGGCCGACTCGGAGGTGGTGGCCTCCGTCATGCAGATGGCAGGCTATGAGACCACCGAGACACTGGAAGAGGCGGATGCCGTCTTCCTCAATACCTGTAGCGTCAGGGATAACGCAGAACAAAAGATCTACCACCGTTTAGAGGCTCTCGATGCAGAACGTCGCAAGGGGCACCAGATGATCCTGGGCGTACTCGGTTGTATGGCAGAGCGTGCCCAGCAGGAACTGTTGGAGCAGCATCATGCCGATCTGGTGGCTGGTCCTGATGCCTATCTCTCCCTACCCGACTTGGTGGCTCAGGCTGAATTGGGGCACAAGGCGATGAACATCGAACTATCGACCACAGAGACCTATCGCGACGTGGTGCCTCAGCGCATCGGACTGGGGCATAAGATCGGCGGCTTCGTGAGTATCATGCGTGGCTGCAACAACTTCTGCCACTATTGCATCGTGCCTTACACCCGTGGGCGTGAGCGCAGCCGTGATGTGGAGAGCATCCTCCGCGAAGTAAGAGACCTGCGTGACCGAGGTTTTAAAGAGGTGACACTGCTAGGACAGAACGTGAATAGCTATCGCCTTGAGAACTTAGGCAACCTAGGGAGCTTAGATTTCCCAGCCTTGCTGCGCCGCGTGGCAGAGGAAGTCCCCACGATGCGTATCCGCTTCACCACCTCGCACCCGAAAGACATGAGCGACGAGACCTTGCGTGTCATCGCCGAGATGCCTAATGTGTGC
>JAEEGL010323923.1_pt1 | contig 12790 bp, 4 predicted proteins | sample 9134231 | NCBI WGS metagenome assembly JAEEGL01 (sample SAMN16246548, study PRJNA631951) | gut metagenome | biome: gut microbiome; feature: rumen; material: fiber-attached | host: Bos | place: Iran: Karaj | collected 2018-10 | reverse complement strand
GCAATTATTATATAATTTTACTGTTACGAAAGTGGGGGTTACAGCTGTTCCTTTGCCCGTTTGGACAGGCTGGTGACGTAGTGTTTTTTACGGGTTTTCTTATGAGTAAAAATACAGACAAGATCGGATCAAAGATAAGATTGCTGTATTCGAGGGTGCCATTGTATCTTGCTGTAATGGTATTCTTCTTAAGTGTTGTTCTGGTTTATTACAAGCGTCTCTATTCCGAGACTGTCAAGAATATCATCAACGAGGGGCGCATCAACGCCATCGAATCATCTGCCCAGATTGACAATAAGATAGTGTCGAATCTGGACGTCATCAAACATTCAGCCTATACCATCGACAAAATGATCCTTGAGGGAGATTCCCAGGAGGAGATCCTTGAGTTTCTCACCGATGAGACCGTTGCTGTCGCTGAGACTCTTATTACCGATTCCAACGGTATTTACGGATATATAAACGGAGAATACCTGGACGGTCTGGGATGGGTTCCGGATGAAGATTACGATCCCACCGAAAGGCCCTGGTATCTTGAAGCCATGGCCGGTAACGGTGAAGTCGTCATTGCCGATCCCTACCTGGATGAACTGACAGGAAGCGTAATGATTTCTTTTGCAAAGACTCTCTGTGATGGTGTCAGCGTCATGAGTATGGATGTTTCCATGGAGGGTTTTCAGGATATCCTGGAAAAACACGTATCCGAGGGCAATTCCAATTACGAATTCATAGTTAATTCAAACGGTATGATCCTGGCTCATTCTTCCAGGGACCTCATAGGGGACAATATTTTTCTTGATGAAGATCCTTTGGCCCGGGCCATAGCAGTTCAGATCGCTAACCATGAAACCGGCAATTTTTCTTACAAGCATAACAGCCGTGATTATATGGTCTATTACATACCGCTTGAATACGGCTGGACCTGTGTTTCCGTCATTGATGCAACGGATGAGTTTGATACCCTTAAACGCTCTCTGTTTCTTACTATTCTCGTATCGATCTTTATAGTCGTGATCTTTCTCATCATCATGTTCGTGTCCGAAAAAAGAGCAAGAGAGACCAGAGCCTTTGCTCTTAAGACCGAACAGGCCATGGCAGCAAATGAAGCCAAGACTTCTTTCCTGTCCAACATGAGCCACGAGATCAGAACTCCCATCAATGCCATTCTCGGAATGAACGAGATGATCTTAAGGGAGTCTGCGGATGAGACTATCCTTACATATTCCGAGAACATCAAAGGCGCCGGAAATTCACTCTTGGGCATCATCAATGATGTTCTTGATTTTTCCAAGATAGAAGCGGGTAAGATCGAGATCATACCCGTTGATTACGATATTTCTTCAGTGCTTAACGACCTTGTGAACATGATCCACACGAGGGCGGATGATAAGGGACTTCTGCTCAATCTTAAATTCAATCCCGACACTCCCAAACGTCTGAACGGTGATGAAGTTCGTGTTAAGCAGGTCATCACCAATATCCTTACCAATGCGGTCAAGTATACGGAAAAAGGCAGTATTACATTCTCCATTGATTTCGAAAGACCTGTGGATGACGATAAAAACATAATCCTCAAGGTATCCGTAAGCGATACCGGAATAGGCATAAAAGAAGAGGATCTTCAGAAGCTGTTCTCCAAGTTCGAGCGTATCGAGGAAAAGAGAAATCGTAACATCGAAGGCACCGGTCTTGGTATGAACATTACCCAGAGCCTGCTGGAACTTATGGATTCGCACCTTGATGTCGAGAGTATTTACGGCGAAGGCTCGGTATTCAGTTTTAAGTTAAAACAGCAGGTGGTGGACTGGGAGCCTCTTGGAGACTACGAGAAGTCGTATAAAGAGCATTTGCAGAACCGTGAGGAGTACCGTGAGAAATTCACTGCCGCAGATGCAAGGATCCTTGTGGTGGATGATAATCCCATGAACCTGATCGTCTTCAAGAGCCTGGTAAAGCAGACCCTGGTGCACATAGATACCGCAAATGACGGTGATGAAGGGATAAGGCTCAGTCAGGTCGTTAACTACGATATCCTGTTCCTGGATCATATGATGCCCGGCAAGGACGGTATCGAAACTCTGCAGGCCATAAGGGAAGATCCCGGCAATCTCAATGTCAAAACTCCTGCGGTGTGCCTTACCGCGAATGCTATTTCAGGTGCCAGGGAGCAGTACATAGAGGCGGGCTTTGACGATTATCTTACCAAGCCCATAGATACAGACAAGCTTGAAGAGATGATGCTTGCAATGATCCCTGCGGAAAAGATATCCATTGTCGATGACGGTACTTCTTCATCCCGCGTGGTGGAAAGCTCGTCAGGAGCATCGGGGCAGGAAGCCAGATCCGCAGTCATTCCGGAAGAACTCCTTACCCTGACAGGTACTTATCTCATCGACATCAGATCCGGCCTTAAGAACAGTGCTTCTCCCGAAATGTATGTGGAACTTTTGAAGATCTACAACGATTCCTATTCAGAAACAGCGGAGATCCTGAACAGGTATTTCGAAACCAAAGCATACAAGGACTACACCATCAAGATCCATGCGCTTAAGAGTTCTTCGAGGATTATCGGTGCAACGGAAATAGGAGAAGATGCACAGAAACTTGAAGATGCGGGCAAGGCGGGAGATTACGGATATATCAGTGAAAACCACGCACCCTTCATGGGCAAGTACACGGCACTGGTGGAGTTGATCAGTGAGACTTTAGGGGCCGAAGATGATTCGGATAAGCCCCCCGCAGCCCCGGATTATATCCTTGCAAAATATGAGGAGATTAAGGCGGCAGCGGAAGATATGGACTGTGAGAAACTGGAAGAGATCTTCTCGGAAATGTCCGGATACCGTATTCCCGACACTGAAAAAGGTCTGTATGAAAAGCTGAAGAATGCGGCTTCCGATTACGATTATGACGGAATACTTGAACTGTTACCGTTCTGACAAATGGAGCGAAAACAATGAGCAGAAAATTTCTTAAAAAGATCATAACTGTTCTTACGCTGGCTGCGATCACAGCCGGTCTCACCGGATGCAGTAGCACAGATGCCGGAGGCGGACTTCAGAAGGTCCTGGATTCCGGAGTGCTGGTGCTTGGACTTGATGTAGATTATCCACCCATGGGATACAGGGATGAATCGGGTGAGATCACGGGCTTTGATATTGATGTTGCAAGAGAAGTCTGCAGCAGGATGGGCGTAAAACTGGAGACTAAGCCCATCGACTGGGATGAAAAGGAAAAAGAACTCAATAACGGAGCTGTTGACTGCATATGGAACGGAATGTCGGTGAACAAAGAAAGAGAACAAGCCATGGCTCTCAGCAGGCCGTACATGAAGAATGAACTGGTATTCGTTGTTCTGGGGGATAGTGAGTTCCGCAGCTTGGATGACATGAAAGGACGCAGCATCGGTGTTCAGATCGGTTCCACAACAGTGAATGCGGTGGTGGCCGATCCCGAGTGTGCGGATATGAAGATCGTTCTTGCAAATGATAATAAAGAACTGGCGGAAAAACTGGAATCCGGAGAGATCGATGCCATAGCCATCGATTCCATCCTGGCATATTACTACATCAACGAAACCGGAAAGGACTATTACATACTTTCTGAGGTTCTGGAGTCCGAGGACATCGCCATAGGTTTTAGAAAATACGATACGGATCTCAGGGACAAAATTCAGGAAATACTGGATGAAATGAGTGAAGACGGTACTCTTGCAGAGATATCAACAAAGTGGTTTGGAGCGGATGTAACAACCGTAAAATGATGGATACAAAAGAGAGAAGCATAGTTTTTACCAACGACAATTGTATAGGCTGTAACAAGTGCATCAAGGCATGCAGTGCCATAGGAGCCTGCGTGTCCAAGGTGGAAAACGGCAAGGCCAGGATCGATGTTGACGGAAGCAAGTGCGTAGCCTGCGGAAGCTGTATCGATGTCTGTGTACACGGTGCCAGAGAATTTGTGGACGATACCGAAAGATTTTTTGAAGACTTAAAAAAGGGTGAGAAGATATCCCTTTTCCTTGCGCCTGCTTTCAAAGCCAATTATCCGGATGAGTATGAAAGTGTTCTGGGCGGACTTAAGGCTTTGGGAGTAAACCGCATAATAAGCGTATCCTTCGGCGCGGACATCACCACCTGGGGATATCTGAATTACATCAAAAAGAAAAACTTTGTGGGTGGAATATCCCAGCCCTGTCCCGCACTTGTTTCATACATCGAAAGATACATTCCCGAGCTTTTGCCGAAGCTGTTCCCTGTGCAGAGCCCTCTTATGTGTGCGGCCATCTATGCACGAAAACAGCTGGGGATCACGGAGAAATTTGCTTTTATAAGTCCCTGTATAGCCAAGAAGATCGAGATCGAAGATCCTCACAATGCAGGCCTTGTCCAGTACAATGTCACATTTGAACATCTTATGAGATACGTCAGGGAACATGACATCAAGGGAGCTTCGGTTCACAGTGAGATCGAATACGGTCTCGGATCCTTCTATCCCACTCCCGGTGGCCTTGCGGAGAACGTTAAATGGTTCCTCGGAGATGATGTATATATCCGTCAGATCGAGGGCGAGAAGAAGCTTTACAAATGGCTGCACGATAATACCGACCGGATCAAAAACGAAAGAACTCCCTTCCTGTTCATCGATGCCCTTAACTGTGAGAAGGGATGTATCTGCGGAACCGCGGTCAATCAGGAAAAATCCGAAACAGATGATGCACTTTATGCACTTCTCGATATCAGGGAAAAATCCAAAAAAGAAGCTTCGGGAGATGCCTGGTCAAGGTCTGACACTCCGGAAGAGAGACTTGCGCATTTCAACGAGCAGTTTAAGGATCTGAATCTGGATGATTATATCAGGGGATATACTGACAGATCCGCAGGATGCACTTACAGCAGGCCGGACGATGAGGCTCTTGAAGAGATCTTCGTCAGCATGAACAAGCTCACCGAGGAATCCCGTCATATCGACTGTACCTGCTGCGGATATGAAAGCTGTCTCCAGATGGCGACTGCTATTTACAATGGATTCAATCACAAAGAAAACTGCATTTACTACGAGAAGGCAAGAGTTCAGGAACTTGCGGTTGAAAAGGCCATTGCAGAGGAAGCTACCCAGGCAAAGAGTTCCTTCCTTGCCAACATGAGCCATGAGATCAGAACCCCCATCAATGCGGTCCTCGGTATGAATGAGATGATCCTCAGGGAATGCGATGATCCCGATATCCTTGCGTATTCCGAGAACATCAGAAGTGCCGGCAGTGCGCTTTTGGGACTGGTCAATAACATCCTGGATTTTTCCAAGATCGAAGCAGGCAAGATGGAGATAGATCCCGCAGAATACGATCTGTCCTCTGTTATCAACGATCTTGTCAACATGATCCAGATAAGAGCTGATGACAAGGATCTTCTTCTTGAACTTGTCATTGACAGGGCTACTCCCAAGGTGCTCTACGGTGATGAGATCCGCATCAAGCAGATCATCACCAATCTTCTTACCAATGCCGTGAAGTATACCCAGAAGGGCAGCATTACCTTTAAGATCGGCTTCGACAGGATCGATGATGAAAATATAAAACTCAATATATCCGTAAAGGATACGGGAATAGGCATCAAATCAGAGGATCTTTCCAGACTGTTTGAAAAGTTCGACCGTATCGAGGAGAGCAGGAACCGTAATATAGAGGGAACGGGCCTTGGCATGAACATTACCAAGAGCCTTCTTGAACTCATGGGTTCAAATCTTGAGGTTGAAAGTTCCTATGGTAAGGGCTCCGAATTTTCCTTCTCCCTTGTTCAGAAGGTCATCAAATGGGAAGAACTGGGAGATTATGAATCGGCATACAAGAAGCATCTGGGACAGAAGAAGGATTATCACGAGAAGTTTACCGCGCCTGAAGCCAGGGTGCTTGTAATGGATGATAATCCCATGAACCTCATGGTATTCAAGAACCTGCTGAAGCAGACCCTTATTCAGATCGATACTGCGGATGACGGTGATGAAGGACTGATGCTTTCCAGCGTAGTTAAGTACGACATGATCTTCTTCGATCATATGATGCCCGGCAAGGACGGAATAGAGACTCTGCATGAGATGCGTTCACAGTCTTCCAATCCCAATGTCCACACTCCTTCGGTGTGCCTTACCGCAAATGCCATATCCGGTGCCAGGGAGCAGTATCTGTCCGAAGGCTTTGACGATTATCTGACCAAACCCATTGATTCCGAAAAGCTTGAGAGCATGCTCATCCACTATCTCCCTGAGGAGAAGGTGAAGATAGAACTGATAAGCGCTGAAGAGGCGGCTGTCGCAGAAACGGAAGCGGAGGACAGCCTGGAAGGCCCTCTTAAGGAACTTAACAAATACCACTGGATCGACGTTCTCGCCGGTATCGGAAACAGCGGTTCTCCCGATGCATACATGCCGCTTCTCAAGATCTTCTACGAGTCCATGGATGCCAAGGCTGATGAGATCGAAAAATATTATGCCGAGGGTGATCTGAAGAACTATACCATCAAGGTTCACGCTCTCAAGAGTTCAGCCAGGATCATCGGTGCCCTGGAATTTGCCGAGGAAGCCCAGGAACTTGAGAATGCGGGAAAGAGTGATGATGAGGAATATATCCGCAAGCATCATGGTCCTTTCATGGACGAGTTCAGAAGCTTTAAAGAGCCTATAGGTGAAGTCTTCGGAAGTTCGGAAGATGATTCCGATAAGCCCGAAGCGGATGCATCAATGCTCAAGAGTATGTTCGAAGAGATAAGAGCTGCCGCAGATGACATGGACTGTGACAGGCTTGAATCCATATTTGATGAGATGTCCGGATATCGTATCCCCGATGCGGAAAAAGAACTCTTTGAAAAGGTAAAGAGTGCTGCGGACGATTTTGACTACGATACGATCCTGGAAATTCTCGGATAATAATTTTCTTTGCGAGGGAAAAATGAACGGTATCAAAAACGAAAAATTCATAATACTCCTGGTGTCCTTAGCCTGTATAGGACTGACTGTGGAGAGTATCGTCATGGGCTGGGAATTCTGGGTCCCTCCTCTCATTGTCACGGGTACCATTTCTTTGTGGGTAATGAACATTTCCGGAAGACCTTCATATGAAGGAAGGATCGTTTACTATTTCATCTACGGAATGCTTGCCGCGTTTTACCACGGTGTTCATGAGACCAGCTTCTTTGATGTGGCTATCGTTCTGGTGCTGGTAATGGTGGCGTTTTCGTTTTTTGACCGTATCTACATGATGAACTTCTTTTTTGCGGAGTATTTCGTCATCATGTCCATCCAGTTCTATCTTGCATCCAATGGTAAGGGTATTGTATTCGATGCCCTCAATATCTCCAGGGTCATACTCCATACCATGATAGTGATCCTTGCATATTCCATCTGTATCAGGTCCATAAGAAACCGTGAGGATGAGATGCGGATCGAGGCAGAGAAGGATGAGCGTATCGAAGCCGTCGATGCGGATATGGAGGATTTCCTCACAAACATTTCCCATGAGCTCAGAACTCCCGTTAACGTTGTAAACGGCATGAGTGAGATACTTTTGAAGACTCTTCACGGTCCGGAGATCATTTCCATAAAGGATGCCGGAGTCATTCTTTCATACCAGATCGAAGACATTCAGGATTTTACGGAGTGTAAGAGAGGAAAGGTATTGCTTGAGGAAGAGGAGTATATGACCACCTCCCTTATCAATGACGTGGTCTTAGGCTTCAGGATCGGAGGTATTGGAAAGGGACTTGAACTGGTGGTGGACATCGATCCACAGTTACCCGGAGTTCTCAAGGGAGATATTAAGAAGCTCCATAAGATGTTCAGGCATCTTATGGTAAATGCCATAAAATTCACCAAGCATGGCGGGGTGTATTTCAGACTGTATTCGGAACCCACGGATTACGGTATCAACCTGTGCATAGAGGTGACCGATACCGGTATAGGCATGGACAGAAGAACCATTCAGTCCGTGGTTGATGGTCTTTATCAGGTAAACAAAAAGAGGACCCGCAGTTCGGGCGGTATAGGCCTGGGACTTTTTGTTATCTACGGTTTTGCCCACAGGATGGGCGGATTCGTAAAGATCGAAAGCGAGAAAGGAAACGGAACCACAATAAGGGTCACCATTCCCCAGAAGGTGACAGATCCCTCACCCTGTCTTGCTCTTTCGGAACATCTCAAAGGAAATATCCTGTTCCACGTAAAATCGGGAAAATACAAGGTTCCCAAGGTCAGGGATTTTTATCGTGCCATGGCGGCTCATCTTGCCACGGGTATTCATGCTCCTCTGTATTCCGCGGAAACCATCAAGGAGATCGAGAAATTCATGGAGAAGAAGGATGTCTCCTTTATCTTCATGGGTGAAGAAGAATATGCGGATAATCCCGGGTATTTCGATGATCTCAGCAAGAGTGGGATTGTAGTTGCTGTATCCGCCAATTACGGTTTCAAGCCTTCTCCCGGAAGCGGAGTAATTGTTATGCCGAAACCTTTGTACGGATATCCCGTTATCAAGATCTTAAACGAGGGTTATGATGCCGTTAACCTGGAGTCTGCCGATGATGCCGCTAAACCCGATCTTTCCGGTGCAAAGGCTCTTGTTGTGGATGACGAACCCATGAACCTTATCGTTGCCAGAGGAATGTTCAAGGATTATGAGATGTCCATCGACACTGCCGGAAGCGGTAAGGAAGCAATCGAAAAATTCCGCAATGGCGATTATGACCTTGTATTCATGGACCATATGATGCCTGAAATGGACGGCGTTGAGGCCATGAAACAGATCAGGAAGGCATCCGCCGAACTGAAAAAACCGGTTACCATCATTGCCCTTACAGCCAATGCTGTTTCCGGTGCCAAGGAAATGTTCATGAAAGAAGGATTTGACGGATTTATAGCCAAGCCTATCTTTTTACCTGATTTTGAAAGGGTCATGCTCAGGTTTTTCCCCGGACGGGCCACCGGAAAGGGAGGTGAGAACGTATGAGACTGATCAAATTCTTAAAAAGGATATCAAAGGCAGCTATAGATCCCGAAAGAGATCTGTATGAAAGAGTCTTCATAAGCCTCACCCTCATGTCCGAATTCGTGGCAGTCTGTGCCCTCATCGGAGACTTTATAGTGGGTGAAAACATCGGAGAGATCGTCGCTTTGCTGGTGACAGTCATCACGGTTCCCATACTCACATATGTTTGTGTAATAAAACACAAAGTAAAGCTGGCCGTCAGGATAATAGTTGCCGGACTTTCTTTTATCCTTCTTCCCATGCTGTTCTTCCATGGCGGAGGAGTAGAAGGCGGCGGTGTCATCTGGTTTATCTTCGCATTTCTCTATACCGGGCTTCTTATGACAGGGGGCTTGAGGATATTCGTCCTGACATATCTGGTCATTCTTGCCGGGGCGTGTTACATGACTGAGTATTATCATCCGGAACTTATCCATGGACATACCAGGGAGGCATTCTTTTTTGATTCATATCTCTCCCTGGTGCTGGTAGGTGTTCTCTGCTTTGCAATGTCATGGTTCCAGAACAGGCTGTTTAATGATGAGAGTAAAAGAGCTAAGAAGGAAGCTGAAAGAGCCGAGGAACTTACCCGTGCCCAGAACAGATTCTTCTCAAGCATGAGCCACGAGATCCGTACTCCCATCAACTCCATCCTCGGCCTTAACGAGCTGATACTGCGTGATCCTTCCGCTTCCGCTGAGATCATAAATGACGCCGGCGGCATTCAGGGTGCAGGCAAGATGCTCCTGGCCCTTATCAACGACATCCTTGATTTTTCCAAGATGGAAGCCGGAAGCATGGATATAGTTCCCGTGGATTACAAGATCGGTGACATGATCTCCGATATCGTCAATATGATCTGGCTCAGAGCCACGGATAAGGGACTTGATTTTCAGGTCAGTGTAGATCCCAACCTCCCCTCAGTGCTTTACGGTGACGAGGTCCGTATCAAGCAGATCATAGTTAATCTCCTTAATAATGCCGTTAAGTACACACCTTCCGGAAAGGTTGAACTTCATGTGGAAAGTGAGACCATGGAGGAGGAATATGTTCTCCTCAATATTACCGTTTCTGATACCGGAATGGGTATCAAGAAGGAAGCCCTTCCATTTCTCTTTGATGCATTTAAGAGAGTTGATGAAGAGAAGAACAGACATATTGAGGGAACCGGTCTCGGTCTGAACATTGTTAAGCAGCTGACGGAACTTATGGGCGGAACCATATCCGTAAACAGTGTCTATGGCGAGGGATCTGTCTTTACCGTTGCACTGAAGCAGGGAATCTCCAATCACAAGGAAGTCGGAGAACTTAATATCCATAACCAGAAGGATGCAAAGAGGGTAGCATATGAGGCGGGCTTTAAGGCTCCCGATGCGGCAATTCTCATTGTCGATGATAATGAGATGAACCTTGAGGTTGAGGCAAGGCTTCTTGCAGATACCGAAATGGTAATAGACAAAGCCGTAAACGGCCGTGAAGCCCTTGAAATGGCGCTGAAGCGTCACTATGATGCGATCCTCATGGATCATCTCATGCCCGAGATGAACGGAATAGAGTGTCTGAGAGCCCTGAGAGAACAATCCGGAGGAATGAACAGACAGACCCCTGTGATCGTCCTTACCGCCAATGCCGGCAGCGAAAACAGAGATCTGTATAACCGCTCGGGATTTGACGGATATCTGGTAAAGCCCGTATCCGGAGAAGCTCTTGAAAATACACTTGTAAAATATATCTCCTCCGACAAACTGGTACTCAGCAGCAGAGCCATGTCCATGGGAGAGGATATTAATACGCTTTCCGGTTATTCGGGCAAACAGTCGGTAATAATTACCACCTCCAGCGTAAGTGATGTTCCCGATTCCATCATCAGAAAACAGAATCTCCACATCATTCCCGCCCGTATACAGACTGAAGAGGGTGTATTTAAGGATGGTGTACAGATGAGTGCAGATGAACTTGTCCGTTACATCGAATCCGGCAAAAATGCGGTTTCCTCCGCAGCGGATGAAGCGGCATACACGGAGTTCTTTGCTATGAACATCAAGAGAGCCCATCATGTTATCCATATAGCTCTTACCACCAGCATGAGCCAGGACTACAAGATGGCTTCGGAGGCAGCCAAGGCATTTGAGAACGTTACGGTCATCAATTCCGGAACTCTCTCCAGTGCGACGGCACTTCTGGTTCTTATTGCCTTAAGACTCGCCCAGCAGAATGTCCCGGTAGAAGACATAGTGTCCGAAATTGAAGCCGTAAAGGGAAGGTTAAGATGCAGCTTTGTTGTTGATACTACGGATTATATGGCTAAAAAAGGCCATATCTCTCCCGGAGTGCATAAGATCGCCAAGGGCCTTAATCTTCATCCTTTCCTCACCTTCAAGGATGATATTTCCAGTATCGGCGGTGTGGCCGTAGGTAAGACCAGATGGGCGTATAAGAAGTATATCCGCAGAGCCTTCCCCGTGGATATTATCCCTGACTCTGAAGTCGCATTTATCACATATGTTGATATTCCCATGGATACGTTGCTCTGGATCAAAGAGGAATTATCCAAGATCGCATACTTTGAGCATATCGTGTTCCAGCAGGCATCTGCGGCGATCTCTTCAAACTGCGGTCCCGGCACCTTCGGAATACTGTATTTCGTAAAGGGAAATAAAACATACAACATCGGATCTCTCATAGAAGAAGAGGATGAAGAGGAAGGCGAAGATGATAATTACGGAGATACCATAGGGTATCACACTTCCGTAATGGCCAGATCCGCAATGCCCGGGGAACATGAAGATGAATCCGCAAATGATCATGTCAGCGGTGCCGTTTCTCACGGTGCCGGTGCACCGGTGATGCGCCCGGAATATGCGATGGAGAATTCAGAACCCAAGTGGTATGAGGGCCTGGAGAATATCGACGGAGAAACCGCCATCAAAAATAGCGGATCCGAGGACGCATTTAAGACGGTGCTTAAGATCTTCTACGAATCCGTTCCCGCAAAATATGCCGAGATCGAAGGTTTTTATTCCGCTGAAGACTGGAATAATTACACCATAAAGGTCCATGCTCTCAAGAGCTCCGCAAAACTGATCGGCGCCATGGATCTGTCCGAAAAAGCCCAGAAGCTTGAGACCGCCGGAAAAGAAAACGATACTGCATACATCAGGTCCAATCATGAGGACATGATGAAGGATTATCTGAAATTCAAGACCATCCTTGCGCCTGTTTTCGGAGATGCTGAGGAGAAGAGCGCCGGAAAGCCCGTTGCCGATGAGAGCCTTATGAAGAGCGTATATGACGGAATAAGGGAAGCTGCGGATGCAATGGATTGCGATACTCTTGAGGAGATCCTTAAAGAGCTGGATGATTATTCCATCCCTGACGGTGATAAAGAGAAGTTCGACACCATAAGACAAAAGATCGCGGATTTCGACTATGACGGAATACTTGAACTTCTCGGAGAATGATAAAGGACCTGAAAAAGAATGGAAACAGTTGTTAGGATAAATGATGCATTGAACAGCTTCGCCTGGGGAACTTTCGGCCTGGCGCTGCTGCTCGGTACCGGTCTGATATGTTCCGTTATCACCGGATTTTTCCAGATTACCCATATAAGACACTGGTGGAACAATACCTTCAGGATAATGTACGGAAGGGGCAGGATCATCAATGATGCCGGAGCTCTTTCACAGCTCAGAGCCTTTTGTACCGCTCTTTGCGCCACCATCGGAACCGGAAATATCGCAGGCGTGTCCACGGCCATATGCATGGGCGGCCCCGGTG
>JAEEGL016997653.1_pt1 | contig 12791 bp, 13 predicted proteins | sample 9134231 | NCBI WGS metagenome assembly JAEEGL01 (sample SAMN16246548, study PRJNA631951) | gut metagenome | biome: gut microbiome; feature: rumen; material: fiber-attached | host: Bos | place: Iran: Karaj | collected 2018-10 | reverse complement strand
TGGAAGATCACTGATGAGGACTGGAGAAACAGAGAGAAATGGGATCTCTACGAGGAAGCAGTGGATGAAATGCTGGCAAAGACCAACACAAAGTATGCTCCTTGGTATGTACTTGAATCAAATGATAAGAAGTATGCAAGAATAAAGGCTCTGAAGATAGTTATTAAGGCTATCGAGAAGAAGCTGGCAGAGGTTAAATAGCAGGGGTGAAATATGTTAAAAGACTATACTGAGGAGTATAAGTCCAAGCTTCGCACACCCGAAGAGGCTGTTAAGGTCGTAAAGGATGGTGACTGGGTAGACTATACCAGCACCCTGGGGAAACCGGTACTTCTGGATCAGGCTCTTGCAAAGAGGCGTGACGAACTAAAGGATGTTAAGATACGAGGCAATCTGACTGACGGCCCGATAATGGTCGCAGAGTGTGATGAATCGCAAGAACATTTTATATATCATAGCTGGCATTGTTCCTCATATGAGAGAAAGCTCAGTGACAGGGGACTTTGCTACTACATACCGATGGTGTTCCACAATAATGCTGCTTACTACGAATTTTTTATTAAGGTAAATGTAGTTATGGTCAGCGTGGCACCTATGGATAAGCATGGCTACTTCAATTTCTCGGTTAATACCGGTGTGGCAGGGCCTATCGTGAGAAGGGCGGACATAGTAATAGTTGAAGTAAACGAGAATATGCCTAGAGTCCATGGCGGTTATGATGAAAATGTTCATATATCTGAAGTGGATTATATAGTAGAGGGACATCATGAGCCTTTTAGAAATAAAGAGCCATATGTACCTACAGATGTAGATAAGAAGATAGCTGAACATATCATTCCATATATAGTGGATGGTGCAACTCTTCAGCTGGGTGTTGGTGGAATTCCAAATGCCATAGGAGAAGAGATAGCCAAATCGGATATCAAGGACCTGGGAATGCATACGGAGTTATGTACTGATGCATATCTCGCCATGTATCGTTCGGGCAAGCTTACAAATAAGATGAAGAATATAGATATGGGCAAGGGCGTATTTGGCTGCGCCAGAGGTTCAGCGGATCTATATGAATGGCTGGAGGATAATCCGGGAGTAGCTGCGTACCCGCTGGAGTATGTGAACAGACCGAGTGTTATCGCCCAGCTGGACAATATGGTATCTATTAACAGCTGTGTGGCTGTGGATCTCTATGGACAGGTGGCAGCTGAGAGTTCGGGCTCAAGACAGATAAGTGGAACCGGCGGACAGCTGGATTTCCTTGCAGGGGCATCAGCCTCCAGAGGCGGCAAAGCATTTATCTGCATGAGTTCCATATATAAAGGAAAGAGCGGAAATATCCATTCCAGGATCACTCCGCAATTTAACGGAGATATAATAACCTCTCCGCGAAGCCAGGTTTATTTCATAGCAACGGAATATGGAGTTATAAATCTGGAGGGCAAATCCACATGGGAGAGAGCTGAGGATCTGATATCCATAGCCCATCCTGATTTCAGGGATAAGCTTATTAAAGAAGCGGAAGAACGTAAGATCTGGCGCAGATCAAATCGTAGATAAGATACATTTTACCATCTCTAAAAGGGTATTTTTTTAAGGAGAAGATATATGAAAGAATTTAAAGGTTTTCAGAAGGGAATTAATCTGGGCGGATGGATATCACAGTGTGATCATACAAAGGATACTTATGATAATTTCATCAAGGAAGATGATGTAAAGCGTATAAGCTCATGGGGACTGGATCATATAAGAGTTCCAGTTGATTATGATCTTGTTGAGGATGAGCAGGGTAATTACATAGAAGAGGGCTTTGGCTATATTCAGAGCGCTATAGACTGGGCTAAGAAGTATGGACTGAATATGATCCTGGATCTTCACAAGACCTATGGATTTTCCTTTGATTTCGGAGAGAACGAGAGTGGATTCTTCGAGAATGAAGAATATCAGGAGAGATTCTATAAGCTTTGGGAGGAGTTCACACGCAGGTTCGCTGGAAATGGAGATATGCTGGCCTTCGAACTTCTGAACGAAGTAACTGACAAGGAGCTCTGCGACAAGTGGAATGAGATATCTACTAAATGTATCAAGCGTATAAGGGCTATCGCTCCTACTATCAAGATACTGGTGGGCGGATATTATAATAACAGTATCGAGGCTTTAAAGGATCTGGCTATGCCTTATGATGAGAACATAGTTTATAACTTCCATTGCTATGAGCCGCTGATCTTCACTCATCAGGGAGCATATTGGGCACCTGGCATGGATGTTAATTTCAGAATGCCTCTGAAGTCAACTTACAAAGAGATGGATGAATTCACAAAGAATCATCTCGCTCAGATATCAGTTGGTTTTGATGGCTTCGATCCTGACGCATACCTGGATATAGCATATTTTGACAAATATTTCGCAGAGGCAGTAAGGATTGCAGAGGAGAGAGATGTTGCCCTCTATTGTGGAGAGTATGGCGTTATCAATCTTGCAACTCCTGAAGATACACTGGAGTGGTACAAGATAATCAATTCAGCATTTGAGAAATACCATATAGGCAGAGCAGCATGGAATTACAAAGAGAAAGACTTCGGTTTCGTGGACGAACACATGAAGGACGTTCTGGAGGAGATAGTTAAGTATCTGTAGAGGTAATACCACCTGATTTATGGTATAATTCACTATTGTTGTTATGTACGCAGGAGGCTTTAATGACATTTTCTGAGATATTAAAAGATATTTTTTATAGAGACAGGAAGAAGATATACATATATCTGGCTTGCCTTATAACTGTAAGCTTCATTCTGTTCGGAAGCTTTATAGTTCGTGGTGAAGAGGTAGTTGGAGAGGATGCAGCAACAGTTGTGGGTGGAACCATGTTCTCTGCAGTGCTGATCCTTGGAAATACTATGGGTTCAGCCATTGATCCTATCTCAATCCTCTTTGTAGAGGGAATCATAGGACTCATCATACATTTCTCAGAAGGTTCATTTCTGGCACCATTCCAGGGTAAGCTGGGAATACTTGAGAATCCTGCAATCAGTATCTTCTTTATCGTAGTATTTATATTAGTTAAATGTGCTAAGATCATTGCTCCTAAGCTCAGTATGTCGGCACAGGAGTTTGAGAAGATAGTGGGCGGAATCGTTACATTTGTCCTGCCTTTCCTTGTATATGCTGATGCTATCGAGAGCGAGGCCGCAGGATTGGAAGTGGTTGCAACCAAGGTGAAGGCTACAACAGTTTTAGGATTTATACTGATCCTCTTCGTGTCATTGATAATGCTTGGAATCTATTATGTCATGAGAACAGTCATCCAGGCGGCAGACAGTATTATAGCCTTGACCATATCCACAATACCGCTCTTCGCGGCAGTTCCGGAGACATTAAAAACAGTTATGTGCTTCATAACTATGTTCATGCTCCTCAATCCTGCAACACAGATAATGATAATAGTCCTGTTCATAGCAATGCTGATCGCAAGTATCATTCTGTTCAGGAAGGCATATCCGGTAAATCGCTATTATCAGCATATATACATGCATCCGCTGTTTAAGAATCAGATACGCACAGCATACTATAGTGACATTTACAAGAACGTATTTATGGATGGTGGTAAAAATGTATCGCTGTTCATACCTGCATTTGCCAGATCAAATATCAGTGATAAGATACCTAACTATACTTATTGCTGGCTGGCAGTTGAAAATGGAAGAGTTTATCTGTGTCCACAGAAGAAGTTCAGTACCAGCGAGCTGGTACCACTGATCCCAAGTCAGAATACTCCTTACATGATCAAGAAGGGACGCAGATTTATAGAGATCTTCATACTGGAGGATCCATATAGCACTCAGCCGAGAAAATGGTATTCCAGACCTAAAAAGAGCTTCTCTATAGTTATAAGCAGAAGGTATTCTGAAATGTATGATTATATCTGTAATGCAACCGGATATATGAGATATGACAATACGGTTCAGGAGGATGTAGCATGGTAGAGATAAAGATTCCTGACCAGGTAACAATTAAGGCATATGCCAAGGTCAACCTGGGACTGGATATAGTTGGAACCAGAGAAGATGGTTATCATCTGGTAAGAATGATAATGCAGTCTCTGGATCTGGCAGACATAATTACTATTAAAAAGACAGATAAGGCCGGTGTTATAGATGTACAGGATGGCCTGAATCTGGGGAAAGACAATCTGATATATAAGGCTGCGGACAAGGTGCTGGCAGGCACAGGTGTTCTAGATAAATACGGTGTGGAGATCATGATGGAAAAGCACATCCCTGTTGCAGCGGGAATGGCCGGTGGAAGCAGTGATGCAGCAGCCACACTTAAGGGATTAAATGAACTCTTTGATCTAAAACTCCATGACAAGGAACTTATGGAGATCGGAGTGAAGCTGGGAGCAGACGTGCCATATTGCATAATGCTGGGAACAGCACTTTCTGAAGGAATCGGAGAAGTGCTCACCAGACTGCCTGACATCCCAAGAGTTACATTTCTAATAGCGAAGCCTCCAGTATCGGTATCGACTCAGGAAGCATACAGAGACTTTGACAGCTTAAAGGTTGTAAAGCATCCTGATATAGATGCACAGACCGATGCCATATATAAGGGTGACATCAGGGAGATAACAGCCCTGTGTGGAAATGTACTGGAGACGGTAACTGCGGGGAAGTACCCTGAGATAGGACAGCTGGAAGAAATAATGGAAGCAAATGGCGCCATAAAGGCCATGATGAGCGGAAGTGGACCTACTGTATTTGGAGTTTTCGAGGATGTAGAAACTGCAGAAGCTGCAAAAAAGAAGGTTGATGAATCCGGATTAGCATTAGAAACATATGTAGTGGGGGCAATATAATGGCTGATGATAGATACACAGATGACGACGAATATGTTGAAGATAATTCCTACGAAGAGGAAAGACCAAAAAGAGAGAGACCGAAAAGAAGATATGAGGATGACTTCGACGAGGAAGAGTATGTATCTCACAGGAAGGAAATTCTGAGACAGAGAGCGGCCGAGAAGAAGGAACAAAGACTTCTGGAGGTCAGGAGACAGAGAAGACGCTTTATTATATTTGGAATAATTGCGTTTCTTTTAGTAGATGGAATTCTCTGTTATATATTCCTGGGCAACAAGATCCGTGATAAGTTTAATATTCTACCAGATCTGCCTGTGGCAGAGAAAAAGGAAAAGGAAAAGTCGAAGGATAAGGATGTAACGGAGATGACAGAGGTGGCGACAGTTACAGAAGCCACACCTGCTGAAGCAGAGAGAGAAGTCGATGTACTTATGTCCTTTGCGGGAGACTGTAACATGGCTACCAACCTTGAGGATGCCAGCTATGGAACCATGCTCTGGTACTTACAGAATTACCCATCCACATATTTCTTTGAGCCGGTAGAAAGTTATTTCCAGGAAGACGATTTCACAGTAGTTAACTGCGAGGGTGTTTTCTCAGACAGCACCTGCGCTCCAAGAGATAAGGGTGAAGGAATTAATTTCTGGTTTAGAGCGCCATCAAAATATGCATGTGTATTTGCAGATAATGATATAGAGGCTGTTTCTATAAATAATAATCATACCAATGATTACGGTCCGGAATGTTTTGAGGATACTCAGAAGGCTCTGGACAGCTTCGGAACTCAGTGGGGATTCAGAGATAAGCTCATAATCCTTGAAAAGGATGGCTACAAGATAGCTGTTATGTGCTGTTCCTTCTATTCCTACGAGGAGGCAGAGGGAGTTGTTGAGTGGCTGAAGCAGGCAGAAGAGGTTTCTGACTTCCAGGTTGTATTCTTCCATGGTGGTACAGAAAGACTTGAAGCACCTGAAGACTGGAAAGTAAATGCATGTCATATGCTTGTGGATGAGGGTGCAGACCTGATCCTGGGATCACATCCACATGTACTTCAGCCTAGAGAGAATTACAATGGAGTTGATATAGTTTATTCACTTGGTAACTTCTGTTTCGGTGGAAACACTGGTCCACAGCCTAACAGAACTATCATCTATCAGTACAAGCTCCATGCCAAGGGAATTCCTGGTAACTTCATTACAGAAAGCAAGGAAGAGAATATAATTCCATGCTATGTATATACAGGATCCTCCAACAACTGGCAGCCGGCACCGATAGAGGATGAAGAGACGAAGAACAATGTCATCCGCTTTATGAATGGTGAACTGGCAACACTTCACTGATCGGGATGCCGCGCGGCAGTACATTTTACTACGACTAGAATATAATTTGAGAGAAGGATAGAAATGAGCAGAGGAATATTCATCACTATGGAGGGACCGGACGGTTCCGGAAAGAGCACCCAGATAGAACTTCTCAGAGGTTATCTGGAGGAGAAGGGATATGATGTTATCATAACCCGCGAACCTGGAGGAACTGTAATAAGCGAGGCCATCAGAGAGATAATTCTGAATAAGGATTTCACTGAAATGTCCTCCATGACGGAGCTTATGCTATATGCATCAGCAAGAGCACAGCTGGTTTCAGAGGTTATCGGACCGGCCATTGATTCAGGCAAGGCCGTAATAAGCGACAGATTTGTAGATTCATCTGTAGTTTATCAGGGAATAGCAAGAGGCCTTGGAGTAGATACAGTTTATGAAGTAAATAGTTATGCGATACAAGGCTATATGCCGGACATTACATTTCTACTGGACCTCTCAGCAGAAGAGGGAGTAAGGAGAAAGAAGGACCAGAAGGAACTGGATCGTATGGAACAGGAATCCCTGGATTTTCATAGAAAGGTAGTGGAAGGTTATAGAACTCTGGCAGAGAAGAGTCCGGACAGGATCATCCGAATAGACGCTACTTTGCCTATTGAGGAGATATATGATACAATAAGGGGCAACGTTGAGAAGGCATTAAGCTGATTTTTATGTGGGGAACTGAGGTGATATGTATGGATTTTAAAGACATTATAGGTCATGAGGATATAATAAGCCACTTCAGAAGCAGTATTGAGACTGGGCGTGTTAGTCATGCTTATATCATTGGTGGAGATGAGAACAGCGGAAGAGGAACTCTGGCACATTGCTTTGCGAAAGCGCTTCAGTGTGAGAATGAGGATTCTGAATCCTGCGGAAGCTGTCAGTCATGTAAGCAGGCTGAATCAGGAAATCATCCTGATATTATATATGTTACACATGAGAAACCTAATATCATATCTGTTGATGAGATAAGAGAACAGGTTGTCGATTCAATACAGATAAAACCTTACAGCAGTAAGTATAAGATATATATAATCAAGGAAGGCGAGAAGATGACTATCGAAGCAGAGAACACACTGCTGAAGACCATCGAAGAACCGCCTGAATATGGTATTGTGATCATAATCACAAGTAATCCGGAGAAGCTTCTGCCGACTATCAGGTCCAGGTGTATAACAATCACCACTAAGCCTGTTAAGGAGAAGGATATCCTGGATCATCTTATGAGCAAATATCATATAGATGAAGAGAAGGCGCAGTTTGCTGCTGAGTATGCACAGGGCAATCTGGGCAAGGCTGTCATGCTGGCAACTAATGAAGAGTATGAACAGCTGATCAAGTCAGTAATATCTCTCGAAAGAGATATATTTGACATGGAGATGGAAGATATAGCTGAAGCAATCCAGCATTGTTCAAGCTATAAGATGAATATCTGCGATTACTTAGACCTTATGATGATGTGGTACAGGGATATCCTTGTGCTGAAGGTTACAGGTAATCCGGACAAGATCCTGTTCAAGGATCAATATTCTGTAATTAAGGACCAGGCGAAATATCTGTCCTTTAACGAACTGGAGGCAAAGTCTCAGGCGATTGATAACGCTAAGCTTCGAATCGCTGCAAATGCCCGCCAGGAGGATATAATGAGACTGCTTATTATGACACTTAAGGAGGGGAGATAATGAAGGAAGTAATAGGGGTGCGTTTCAGGCCCAATGGTAAAATATACTTCTTTGATCCTCTTAACTATCTAGTTGAACAAGGAACAAATGTTATAGTTGAAACTGCAAGAGGTGTTGAGTTTGGCAAATGTGTTCTCGGCCGTCGTACTATCGATGATGACAAGAGGATTCAGGGACTCAAGCCTATAATCAGAATTGCAGATAAGGCTGATGAAGAAAAATACATAGCGAATCAGGAGAAGTCCAGAGTTGCCTACGAGACATGTCTTAAGAAGATACATGAATCAGGCATCAAGATGAAACTGATATCCGCAGAGTATACATTTGACAATAGCAAAGTGCTTTTCTACTTTACTGCAGACGGCCGTGTAGACTTCCGTGAGCTGGTAAGAGATCTGGCTGCAGTATTCAGAACACGTATCGAGCTGAGACAGATCGGCGTCAGAGATGAGGCTAAGATCACAGGAGGCATGGGTATCTGCGGAAGAGAGCTCTGCTGTCATAGTTATCTGTCAGAGTTCATACCGGTTTCTATTAAGATGGCTAAGGAGCAGAGCCTGTCCCTTAACCCTACCAAGATATCCGGAACCTGCGGCAGACTTATGTGCTGTCTGAAGCATGAGCAGGATACTTATGAATATCTGAATGCAAAGCTTCCAAATGTAGGCGATACCGTTACTGCATTTGACGGAGTTACAGGTCAGGTTACACAGGTAAATGTACTGAGACAGACTGTTCGTATCATCGTAACTGATGAGGACGATAATAAGGAAGTAGTTGAGTACAAGGCTGATGAGCTTAAGAACAAGCCTAAGCGTAAGAGACATCAGAACAGAGACAGACATACAAACTCTGAGGAAGAGGCAGAACTTAGTAAGCTTGAAGAGCTCGAGAAGAAGGAAGGTAAGTCTAAGTTTAATGACTGATCTTAGAGAAAACGAAAGAATAGATGATCTGGAGATAAATGGGTTCCGTATTATACAGAACCCTTTATTTTTCTGTTTTGGAATGGATGCTGTGCTGCTGGCGAATTTCGCCGACATCGGGGAGGACAGAGATGTGATAGATCTCGGAACCGGAACCGGCATAGTTCCTCTGCTCCTGGCAGCCAAGGGGAAGGGCAGATCCTGGAAGGGAATCGAGATCCAGGCAGATGTGGCTGATATGGCCAGGAGAAGCGTGGAGCTGAATGGAATCCAGGATAAATGTGAGATAGTGGTTGAAGATATATGCAACCTGAAGAACCATTATCAGCCGGGAAGCTTCGGAGCAGTAACAACGAATCCACCGTATATGAAGGATCAGGCCGGGATTAAGAACCCAAATAATTCGAAATATATATCACGTCACGAAACCAGTGCAACGCTGGAGGATATAGTAAGTATGGCGTCGTATCTGCTTAAGACCAGAGGAAGCTTCACCATGGTACACAGACCGTCAAGACTTCCTGAGATCATGGCTCTTATGACGAAGTACCGTCTGGAACCGAAGAGGATGCAGCTGGTGCAGCCATATGTCGACAAGCCTGCAAATATGGTTCTCATCGAGGGCATCAAGGAAGGCGGGCAGGAGCTGAAACTCTTACCGACGCTCATCGTGTATGAGGCTGATGGGAGCTATACGAAGGAGTTGCTGAGGTATTACGGGAAAGAATTGTAGTATATACCGTTTACCATGATAGATATTGATAGAGGTGAATAAAATATGTCAGGAACTTTGTATCTGGTTGCTACCCCTATTGGCAACCTGGAAGATATGACCTATCGAGCAGTTCGCGTACTGGGAGAAGTCGATCTGATTGCCGCTGAAGATACCAGAAATTCCATAAAACTACTGAACCATTTTGATATACATACTCCGATGACCAGCTACCACGAGCATAATAAGTATGAAAAAGCCGAGGAACCGATGGAGAAGCTTCGCAGTGGTACGAACATTGCGGTTATTTCTGATGCCGGGACGCCGGGAATATCTGATCCGGGCGAAGTTCTGGTAGATATGTGCATAAATGAAGGAATTACAGTAGTACCTGTTCCGGGTGCTTGTGCAGCGGTAAATGCTCTTATCTCTTCAGGACAGTCTTCCCGAAGATTCACATTTGAAGGATTCCTGCCTTATGATAAGAAGGAAAGGGTTCAGGTTCTGGAGGGACTTAAGGACGAAACCAGGACTATCATCATGTATGAGGCACCGCACAAGCTGGAGAAGACTCTTAAGGCGTTAGAAGAGGTACTGGGATCGGATCGCTCTATATCTCTATGCAAAGAAATTACGAAAAAGCACGAGAATGTCTCTAAAACTACAATAGGAGAAGCCCTTAAGGCTTTGGAGGATAATCCGCCTAAAGGTGAGTATGTGCTTGTAATAAGCGGTCGAGATAGGGCAGAAATTGAAGAGGAACGTGCAGCTAAGTGGGATAGTATGTCTGTTGAGGACCATATCAGGATGTATATGGAGCAGGGACTTACTAAAAAGGATGCTGTAAAGAAGGTTGCAGCTGATAGAAATATGAATAAAAGAGAGGTTTATGATATAGGAATAAACCTATGACTAACTTCGGTTTAATTTGAACTATTGAAATTATGGTGTTACAAATGTTTGTCTTGGCTAACCTTTACATGCTGTAGTATACTTCCGAATTGTAAGGAGCAGTATTTATACTGCGTGTTTAGACAATTGTGAAGGAGGAAATCAAAATGGCATACGTAATTAGTGATTCATGCATTTCATGTGGAACATGTGCAGCAGGTTGTCCTGTAAGCGCTATCTCAGAAGGTGATGGCCAGTTCGTTATCGACGGCGATACATGTATCTCATGTGGAGCATGCGCTGGTAGCTGCCCAGTAGGAGCTATTGCAGAAGAGTAATATATACAAGAATCAAAGCCATCGGTTCTAGGAACTGATGGCTTTTTTTCGTGGTTATCAGGATATCCTGATATAATACATTTTACTGATAGTTGTGTAATAAATTGTAACTATAAGTCGTTACCATATTAGATTTCTAATCTCATAGATCACCCCCAGGCCGTACGGGCAGAAGAGACGCTTGTGCTAAGTCCATAGAAGAGTTTTACTGTGATATATTGTATCCTATGCACGACAAAAAGAGTCTCTTAAGACCATGGCATATGATAATCATATATTTCCTAAATCGGGGTAATCGCCAGACCAGGCGGAGAAATGTATGATCTCGATGTGTTTTCTGCAGATAACTCTAACAGAGATTTTGGTAAAAATCAAGAATATATAAAAAATCCCTTTATATTTCACAAATATGTGGTATTATTGTATAAATATTTTTCATGAGGTGAATCTTATTGAAGTTTGAAAGAATAAGTGAAAATCAAATAAGATGTACTCTGAGTAAACAAGATCTGGAGGAAAACAGCATCCAGCTTAATGAGCTTGCTTATGGTTCGGACAAAGCCAGGCAGCTGCTTCAGGATATGATGCAGCAGGCCAAGGAGACTTTGGGCTTTGAGGTGGATGATGCTCCGCTTATGATAGAGGCTATTCCGGTGAATCCTGATTCCCTTATACTTCTTATAACTAAGGTTGAGAAGGATGATGATGCCAGCGCAGAGAGTAGAATGGAGAGGATCAAGAACATAATCGGTGATGCTGTTCATGATCTGGCTGAGCAGGTAGAGGAACAGGAAGTAATACATGTAAAGGACAAGAAGAAGGAACGTCCGCAGAGCGCAGTATTCATGTTCAGAACACTGGATAGGGTAATAGATTATTCCAAGAAGATAGAGAATTATTACGACAGCGAGAACAGCCTGTATAAGAGTACTGTCGATAATAGGTATTATCTGTATATGACGAAGAACAAGAATAATGATGAAGAATTTGCCCGTAGTATCTACAAGGCAACTGAGTATGCAGTTCCATGCAGGGTTATGTATGCTACTGGGGATTTCTTTGATGAACATTTTGAAGTGATTATTAAGGATGAAGCACTTCAGATATTGGCGGAAATATAAATTATATGGGGAGGTATTTTATTATGGATGACAAAAAATTAACTAATGACAAGACAGTAAAATTAAGCGTAGAGGATATGAATAATGTTGCCGGCGGAACAGGGGATTACAGTTCATACTATATTAATCCAGATACTTGTATATCTTGTGGAGCTTGTCCAAATGCATGTCCTACAGAAGCAATAGTTGAAGGTCGTGATTCTTACATAATCACTGAAGATTGTGTTGGATGTGGGCAATGTGCAGATGAATGTCCTACAGATTCGATTCATAGGAGATAATTTTTACGATGATAAAAGCCGGAGCCAGAATGAAGTCAAGAAGAGTTATTATTGCAGCGCTTGGACTTTCATGTGCATTATTTATCTCATCATGTGGGCAGTCCAAGGATACGGAAACTACAACACAGGCAACAACAGCGGCAACAACAGAAGCTACGACTGAAGCCACAACTGCAGTGACAACCGAAGCAACAACAGCGGCAACCACTGAAGCAGCTACGGAGGCAGCACCTGCCGCTTCTAGTGAAGGTGCTAAGGCTTTTGAGGGAGAGTGGACGGAAGAGATTGCTCATAGAGGTATGATAAATATCTCACCTGTTGATGATAAGAGCTTTACTATAGGTATATTCTGGGGTAGTAGTGCTTTTGAGCAGGCTGTATGGACAATGACAGGAACCTTTAATGAGTCAACAGGTAAGTTAGAGTATAAAGATTGTAAGTATCTCATCCGTACATACACAGATGAAGAAAACTATACTGATGATGTTAAGTACGAAGATGGAACCGGTACATTTTACATAGAAGGCGGAAAGCTCTGCTGGAAGAGTGATAAGTCGGATATTGATGGAATCGATGGTTCAAGCTATTTCATCAACGAGTCACAGTACACCGATTCTGCTGCTT
>JAEEGL016904009.1_pt1 | contig 12791 bp, 4 predicted proteins | sample 9134231 | NCBI WGS metagenome assembly JAEEGL01 (sample SAMN16246548, study PRJNA631951) | gut metagenome | biome: gut microbiome; feature: rumen; material: fiber-attached | host: Bos | place: Iran: Karaj | collected 2018-10 | reverse complement strand
TCTGAGTTTTTACAAATCAATGTTAAGTTGGCACCTCGCTCGCAAAGAGAAAAACAAGCTAATCCTTTTATGTTAACTTTGGATAATTGGGAAATAGAAACTCCCAATATTCATTTTATTGACAGAATAAAGAAAGAAAAGCTAATTAGGCATCGGTTTGAGCAAACAGGTTATACGGAAATAGACGCAACAAATACATCAAACGCATTGGTACGCCTTATGGGCGACCTTTATACAGAAACGGAGCGTTTTGTCTTCGAGTTGCTTCAAAATGCTGATGACCAACCCGTAGAAGGCGAACTTGTTAATGTAAAACTTAAAGCTTTAGATGAGAATCTACTTTTTTTGCATACAGGAAAGCCTTTTAGTGAAGCCGACGTAGAAAGCATTTCTAGTATTGGAGACAGCACAAAGAAAAACGACATTGAAAAGACGGGTTATAAAGGAATTGGATTTAAATCAGTTTTTTCGGTCGCAGAGACTGTATATATTGATTCTGGTAACTTCTCATTTGCATTTGATAAGAATTCTCCATTATATCCTGATGGGGCTGATATGGATAAAATTCCTTGGCAAATAAAACCCATATGGGAGGAGCGTTATCGCCTTCCTAAAGAAGTTCAAAAAGAAGATTTGTATTTTTCAGCCCCTGTCGGAATTGCCTTAAATGTCGGTAGTGAGAGAATCGGGGCATATACCAAAAGCATTTTTGAATTGCTTGTAAATCCACAATTCACTTTATTCTTGAGAAATGTAGGCGAGATATCTTTTGAATGCAAAGAAAGAGATACAATAATTATAAAAAAACATGTAACGGAATCAGGAATAGTCCAAATAACATCTAACAATATCACAGAGAATTGGATAACGAAAGATTATGTCATAAACATCCCTGTGGAAACAAAGGAGGCTATACAGAACGAGAAGCTTGTTCCAGCTAAATTGAAAGAGGCAACAAAAACAAAAATCTCATTCGCTGTAAAAATTGAAGGAGGTGCTATCTGTCCGGTACATAATGCGGTATTGTATACTTACCTACCTACCAAAGTAGATGATTTTGGCTTTAAATTTTTGGTAAATGCTGACTTTTTAACGACAGCAAGTCGTGAACAAATTCATTTTAAAAATATTTGGAACAGGTTCCTTTTTACTCAAATTGGCAACTTGCTTCTTGACTGGATTAGGAGTCTAAATGAGTATAGAGGTGCGCTAAACTTATTGCCATCACAAGTTGATAATACGGATAATTTGCTCACGAATGATTTCTATAGTTCTTTAAATGAATCATTATTAGAGACTGCTTTTATTACAGGACACCAAGGAGATGTGTTGCCTGTAAAAGATATTATGACAGACAAATCAGGTTTATCTCAAATTATCGGGAAAAATTTGTTTTGCCAGATAATAAATTCCTCAAAATCGCTTCCTCTTTATGAAATAGATAATGAAATTCTCAAAGAATCAAAATTAATAGAGAATATAGAATCTCATAACACTCTCTCAGTATTAGAAAAGATAGTCCATAGTCAGTTGTTTTACAATTGGTTTTTAGAAACAAGCGAGGAAAATAAGACTGCTTTTTATACATGGTTAGTTGACAAAAATACAGAAAAAAGGAAACCGAGTATTGATGCTTTGGTTGCCACGTTACCTATTTATAAATTTGGTGATGTGTATCTCAACAAGTCACAAGTTGAGGCAGAATTCAACAGATTTGTAATTCGCACCCCTCATTTGACCTTAAAGCCTATTTTTGAGGCGTGCGGATACATTTGTTCCGACAATATTGATGATTTACCTATTGCACTATTCTATTCTGACAGTGTCATTAAATCAACATCTGCTTATATTTTTGACCATTTAAGAAATAACGTGCCCTTCAACAAATGGCTATCCGATTCTTCAGTTGATGAGTTAAACGTATTGGTGGATTGGCTTGTTCTTCATGACAAGAACAATCATAAAGCTGTTTATGACTTCGTAGAATCTTTGCCTATTATTAGATTTGACGATGTTTCTATGACGAAACAGTCCGTTAATCAAGATGCTGACAGAATCATTATAATAAATAAAATAGAACCTATCAAGTCGCTTTTGACGAAAATGGGGTTCAAATGCTCGTTGAATATTGAGGCATCGCCATTTTCCTCTTTAATAATATTACCAAGAGAAATAGAATTGTTTAACAAAATAAAAGGTAAAATCGACAATTCATCATTAACTCCAGAAGAGAAATTAGAGTTATTTAAAATACTTAAGCAATTGGAAGGTGTGACTGATATTGCTATTTCGCAAATATGCCTATTCTCTAATCATACGGGTAGCTATCAAAAAGGACTGTCTTCCATGACAAGTTACTCTATAGATTTGCCAGTTTGGATGCATGAATATGCTATCAACGCTAATGAAAACTTCTCAGAATTACAGCCTTATTTGGTTAAACAGGAACATATCTTTGATGATATTATAAAAAGTAATATTGATGACATATCACAAAGAACCCCTCTTAAAGTAGTTTTCTCACAATATAAAAACACGTGGACGCTAGATTTCACAAAGACCATTATTAATAAATATGGTACAACCATACCTGTATTGGATATGGTTGAGGAGCAGGATGCTGATTCGAAAAAGTATTTTCTCCAGAAAATTGGAAAAATAGTCCTTAATTTAGAAGAAGTGTATGAGAACACTTCTCCTACATATAGAGAATTATCATTAGCAGTTCAAGTTTTGAACGATGACGAACTTCGCGCTTTTGCAAAAAAGATATGGATAGGCGACAGAACACTTGCATCATTTATGGTTAGTGACGAAATCTCATTTGATTATCATGAAGGAAAAAGAATTCGTTTGCCTCTCATAAAATTACTCCCGTCTTATGCTGACACAGGGATTGTTCAAAAGATTAAAAATGCATTGTCTAACTTTAATGCGTCTTCACTAGACAAGTTGCTTGCTCTGAAGCCTATGAGCACACGAGAAGTTTGGCTAAAGGTGGACAGTACAAATGGATTAACTCCTTATTCATATCTTTTGGGAATATATTACACAAGAAAAGTTCATGGTTGGTATGCAGGTTGGGTTCCTTTAGTAAATTTAGCAGAACAATCTGATTCTTGGATATCCGAGCTGCTTTCAATCATGTATGAACAGAAAGTTGAACTTTATCAAGATTGTTTTGGTTATAGGCTATCACCATATTTCGAAAAATACATCTCCAATGATTTTGTTAATGAGGATGAGAGAATCTTAAACGCAATTGAGAGTTGGGCTGATACAGATGAGAAATTGTCGTATATTGTAGGATTAGGAGTTAAAACCGAACGTACTAATCTTATAAAATGCAGAAAGGCTTTGATAAGTAACGAGACTCTTAATATTGGCGATATAGAATGCCTAAAGGAACATATTACTCCCACAATCAACTTGTTAAAGTCCAAAATGCTTTTACCACTTCATGGGAAGAATCAGATAGAAGCGATGTTGGCATTGAAGCAATATTCGAAATATCTGGTTGTTCGCATAGATAAAGAACTATTATCTAATAATTCTGTAGAATACTCCCTGCCAGAATATCAAAATTGGAAACATGATAACTCTATCTCGATTTTCTTGTATGATGGATCAATGCCGTATCAACTACGCAAATCAAATGATAGCGATTTGTTAATTTGTTCTTTTGAACAAAATAACCATTGGTATAATTGGGAAACAAAAACGTTGTATCTAAACAAGTCATGTAAGGTTCGTGATACTCTCTATTCTTTGGTATCTGATAAGTCAGTTCCATTTTCTGCGGAAGACTGGCAACAACTGTTTTATGACAATTTGGTTTCCATAACAGAAGTGGAAAGTCGTGAACAAGAAATAGAAAAATTAAAAAATGAATTAGACAAGTATAAGAAACTATACGGCTCTCTTCCTCATAAAGATGAGAACAATAAAGACGCGGATGATAACCAATATCCGCCAAGGGATAGTGCAGAAAAAACAGACAAAGACAAGACCAATCCTGATGAAGATCATAAAAAGGAGGAAGAGAAGTCACCTAGTATAAAGAAAGGCGAAGATCCTCCATTGCCTAAGTCCAAACAATATGAGGCTCAAATTGAGGCACAACGATTCTTGATGCAGGAGGAACCATATTGGCACTTCCCACCTCACTATGGTGAGTATAACGAAGAAAAGAAACCTTATTACTATTCAACTGTTGAATTAAAAGATGCTTATGAGAATCCCATATCAATTGTGCTCAAAAGCTACAAGAAGCAAGACGAACCGTTTAAACTAAATCCAGAAGAATTGGACTCTATTTTTAAAGATTCTGATGATCTGCTGATATACACTGGGGATGACATTAAGAGAATTAAAAAAGAAGACCTAATAAGGAATCAATCTAACATTTCTCTTTCTTTTAGTACGGAGAATCTTGATATTGAGGAGCGTATAGATGCGTTCTGCTCTACTTTACATTATTTTAAGGAGTTGCATTTTGACTTTAGCAGTTTCAATATTGCCGAGAATGCCGAATCCATAAAGAACATCTATAACAGAAACGATGGAATTCAAAATAGTAATACGGAGAGCGACATTTAACTATGAAACATTCAAGACAAGATTACGTTAACTTTCTTTGTACAGAGTTAGACTATAAAAAGAATAGTTATGAGCAGGTTGTTAGGACAAAAGCCACAGTCTTAAAAGACAATGGCAAGGTCTTTGTTGGCATGTTCCAAAGAATAAATGAAGCGGGATTTGCGATATTCAAAGTCCGCAATTCTGAAAACATGCCGAGAAAAAATTCGTTTTGGTCTGCTGTTTATTTAAATGGCGAAATGGGCAAATATCGGAATTGGGGTGATTTATCATGGAACAAACTGAGGGCAAACTACCAAAGAGATTTCTCTGAATGCTTTTGTGCTTGGATTTCAAAATCAGATGACTCAAGTTTCTGCTTAGTAGGAATCAAGAACCTAACCCTAAACTTTGTCGAATTGTTAGAACAAGGTAAAACTATCATTGCATTTGGCCCCAAAGATCCACCGTTGCAATATCTGCTGAATCTTATTACAATAGTCAAAGACAAGGACAACCATGAAATCAAACCAATATTAGACTATTCAGAAACTACAGATCAATGGACACCTAATAAAATAGAAGCTAATGTAGATTTGGTATCTATACTCTTAAACAATCACCTAACTGATAAGTGTATTGTGATTCAAGGCCCTCCAGGAACTGGCAAGACATATCGGATGGCTCAGTTAGCATCCAGATTATTACAGGACAACAAAAGTGTACTGGTTACTGCTCTAACAAATCAAGCACTGATTGAAATTGCAAAGAAAGAAGATTTAGCAGATTATCTTGAAAAAGGGAAGGTATCCAAAACAAGTCTTACTGTAGACGAGAAACGTGAGCTGCCGCATTTGCAAGGTATAAAAGAGAATAAATGCAATGCTGCGCCAGGCTATTTATCGCTTGCTACGTTTTATCTTTCCAGCGGATGGGCAACAGATATTGTCAACATCCCATTTGATTATGTAATCATGGACGAGGCAAGTCAGGCTTTACTACCTATGATTGCAGCATCTATGAAACTTGGTAAAAAAGTGATATTAATTGGTGACCAGAAGCAGCTCCCTCCAATAGTAGACATTGATGAGGATTTATTAAATAGATTTGGTTGGACTGACATCATCAAAGGATTTCAGACAATATGCCAAAACTTTGGTTTTAGTTCATTTATGCTTAGTGATACTTTTCGTATGACGAAGCGTGGCGCAGATTGTACGGGTGTTTTTTATAATAATGAATTAAGGTCTGTTTCAGAGAATCAAGTAGTATCTACCAATATAAAAGAACTAAACATTCTGGGAGGTGCCGTCTTGGTGGAAATGGATATGAGAATAGGCGATAAGAATCCTGCAAATGCTTTCGAATACATATATAATCTAACAAAAAAGATTCTTTTGGAGAATTCCAAAGCAGAGATTGCAATACTATCCAAATTTAGAGAAACCACACAGCAATTGCAAAAACTATACACATTAAAATGGGATGGCAGGGAACTTCCTGAGAATTTAAAAATTGAGACTGTTGATAGGGTACAAGGACTGACTGTGGATTATTGCTTCTTCCTTGTCCCGAACGCATCTCTAAGGTATTCTTTGGAAACGGAGTTATTCAATGTAGCAACTTCAAGAGCAAGATACAATACAATTATCGTATTTCCTAATACCATCTACAAAGAACTAATTCCTGAAGAAGTAAAAGAGTTTTTGATTAAAGCAGGTCAAGATGGCTCAAACACCTCTGATATAAAGTCAACAATAATATCAAGTGGTGATATTAAAGTCAAAGTCTTGGATAAAATCGATCTTTCTAAATTTGAGACAGCCAAACAAAAGGCAGTAAAATCTAACACAAAGAAAAATGTCTATATCATAGACACCAATGTGTTTGTAAACTATCCTGATATAATATCCAAAATAGATGAGAAATATCTTGTTGTTTTATCAGCAAAAGTCATCGACGAGCTTGATAAGCTTAAGATAAAACTTGATACAACTGAGAAACAAAATGTGGAAAAGGCCTTGCGTAATATTAACAGGGCAATGGATAGGCGAAATGTAAAGATGGAGCTTTCAGATTTAGAGCTACTTCCAGCAGATTTCGACAAGAAGTCTCCAGATAATAACATCTTAACTGTTGCGCTAAAGTTCGAACATGAAAACCCCATATTGCTTACATCAGACAATGGGTTACAAGTAAAGGCAAAAGGACTAGGAATCGCCACGATTTCACTCAAGGATTTCCTAAAACGGTAATAAGATAAAGCAACAATATGGGACACCACCTGCATTGCTCGCAACGCTTCTGCATCAATATGGCGTAAATGGGATTATTGGCTTAGAGTTGTTTAAAAAAATTCAGAATTCTGATAAAGAGCGGGGAAATGTATTTCCCTCCACAAGGAATATAAAAAAGGAATAAGACAATGGAAGAAAGAGTTTTTGATGGCATGTTAGAAAGTGAGATAGACTGGGAGGGGACTTATGATTTAAATGTCCACATGCTAAAACAAATAGGATTTGACGTCATTGAGGAAGAAAGTAATGAAAACTATCATTCTCACGACTACATTTATTTTCTTATGGAGGTAGAAAGTCGTCTCTCAAGATTATTGGGCACCGCCTCGCCTCTTTCGACCCGCCCGTAATCGCCTGATATTCGGAGCGTTTATACACACCTGCACATTTTGCTCATTGGATTGAGTATTTTTACTCAGTGCAAAGAAATAACGCGTAATTTCAAAAAGAAATAAAAATGAAAAAAAACTATCGAGCCTGCTCGCGGTAAATCAGGCACGTCGCGTAGGCGGAGATGCCCTCCATGCGGCCAGTGAAGCCGAGGCGCTCGGTGGTGGTGGCTTTGATGGATACGTCGCCCTCCCCGACGCCCATGAGGGGTGCGAGGGTGCGCTGCATAGCGGGTATGTGGGGGTTGAGCTTTGGGCGCTCGGCGCAGATGGTGGCGTCGACGTTGCCTACCTCCCACCCCGCGTCGCGCAGGAGGCTGACGGTGCGGCGGAGGAGCAACTTACTGTCGATGCCGGCGAACTCCTGGGAGGTGTCTGGGAAGTGGTAGCCGATGTCACGCAGCGCGGCGGCACCGAGCAGGGCGTCGCAGATGGCGTGGATGAGGACGTCGGCGTCGCTATGGCCAAGCAGGCCATGCGTGTGGGGGATGAGGATGCCTCCGAGCCACAGCTCGCGCCCTTCAACAAGCTTGTGGACATCGTAGCCGAGGCCTGTGCGGATGGGAAACATGGAAGAATTAATAATTAATAAGTAAAAAGTAATAATTAAGAATGTAAAAGCCCCTATGGGATTACTGGTAATTCAAAAGCCTCCCCCAGAGGGAGGAGGTTGGCGAGGGCTTTTTACCTTCTTCCAAACAGGTCGCGGATGCCGTCCATATCGAAGCTGATGCCGACGCGGAGGGTTTGGTCGAGGGGGTTGCTGGCGTTTGTGGCGATGACGTAGCCAGCGTCGATGCTCATGACGTTCATGCGGAAGCCTGCACCTACGGTGAAGTAGCAGCGGCCGCCCTGGTTCTTGCTCTCGTTGTGGTAGCCGCCACGCAGCGTGAACTTGTCGTTGTAGGTGTATTCCGCACCTACGCCCCAGTTGATGAGTTCGAGCTGGTTGCCGCCAGAGAAGCTCTTGAACATACCCTTGATGGAGCTCATGTCGTAGTATTCCTCGCGTATGCGCTCCTCATATACTTCGTTGGGCTCGTCGGCACCCTGCAACGGCTGCACGGGCACGAGGAGCTTGTTGGCATCGGCGGAGAAGGAGATTTTGTTGAACTCGTTGAGGGGTACGGTGATATTGCCGCCAAGGCGCAGGTTCGTGGGGATGAAGTAGGAGTAGTCGCCGCCGTAGTTTATCTTCGAGCCTATGTTGCTGACGTTGAGGCCGAAGCTCAGCAGGCTTTCGCGATTGCCAAGCATTATGTAGTTGTTCCAATACAGTGCTACGTCGGCAGCGAATGCGGAGCCGGGCTTGAGGTCGTTGTCGTAGTGGCCGCTCATGTCGGAGTACATGTATCGAAGCCCTACGGCCGCGCTGAACGACTCGCTGAGCATGCGGCTGTATGCCACATCCACAGAGAACTCGTAGGGGCGCACGGTCATGTTCTCGTCGGACGCCACGCCCACGTCGCCGAGCGTAAAGTAGCGCACGGAGCCGCTGACGGCCTGATAGTCGCCGAGGCGCACGTATCCTACGGCATTCAGCAGCGCGATGCCGTCGGTGAGCTGACGGAGCCACGGCGTGTAGTTGATGGCCACGCCTGCGCGGCTGATGGTGAAGGGGTACTTTGCGGGGTTCCACGCCTGCGAATGCACGTCGGGATCTGTTGCAGCACCCACGTCGCCAAGACCGCCAGCACGCGCATCGGGAGCAATGCTCTGCGACGTGACGGCTGTCATCACGGGGTTGAAGGAGTCGCGGACATCGTCGTCGCTCTGCGCGAGGACAGGCGATGCGACGAGCATGGAGGCGATTAGTAGAAACGAATGCTTATTCATGATGTGTATGTTTTTTTAGTGACGAGTGACGAGTAAAAGTAATAAGTAAAAAGTAATAAGTAAAAATTGAGATAGTGACAAGTGACAAGCGCCAAGCGGCTCTATTTCGCGATTATGAGTTTCTTTGTCTTAGTCGTGTGCGAGCCACGGGCATCGTCCACGCGCGCACGATATAGGTATATGCCTGAGCCGAGCGGATGGCCGCCGTTGGCTTGCAGGTTCCAACTGGTGCTGTAGTAGGAGCTCTGGACATCCTGCACCGCCGTTGTCCACACGCAGCGCCCCATAGCGTCGTACACTTCGATGGCGACCTTGCTGGCGCCTGCATCGTCGAGGCGCACGATGAACGATGTCTGATGCGATGCGGGATTCTGCGTCGCACTGATGTCGAGGCCTTCGCCCGCACCGCCACCAACGACGAAGGAGAGCGCAGCCGTAGAGGAGTTCTCACGGAGGTCCCAGGCACGGAGTTTGAGGGTGTGGCGCCCAGGTGCGAGGTCGGCGAGCGGATATGCCAGCGTGCCAGAGGTGTAGGTGCCGAAGTCGTAGTTGAAGTACGTGTTCAGCACTATGGGGTTCGCGCTGTCGTCGTCGATGACGAGCTCGATGTCGTGACCTACGCTGATGCCGCTGCAGTTGATGCCTGCGGAGTCGGCAAGGGTGGCACCAAAGAGCGCCTCGGGTCCTACGACGCCGCCATCGGGGAAGTCGGGAGTGTTGAGATAGACGTAGATGGAGGGACCTATCGTGTCGGCAAGCTGCTCCGCCGTACCGTCAAGGTGGAAGGCGTCGCTGAATCCGTGACACTCGAGGCTATGGTCGGCATTGACGGCGTAGAGGTACAGTCGCCCGCGCTCCGTAGAATAGCTGATGTCGCGAGGGATGAGCACACGGAACGAGAACTTGCCAGCACGCACGGAGTCGGTGATTTCGAACAGGCGGCTCGTGCGGTCCTTATACACCTTCGGCGTGTTGGAGCCCCTGAGGTTGTTCTTGCACGTAACGGTCTCCTCGCGGTCGAAGAGCGTGCCTGTTATCTCGCCAGAGAACGTGCCGTCCTCGCTGCCGTCCTCGGCTATGACGACGCCCGAGAAGCGCACCTCCTGACCTGCTGAGAGTCGCAAGTCGCTGGTGGCGCTGATGGCTTCGCCGTTGATGCTGTCGAGGCGCACGGTACCACGGGGTACGGAGAGGCAGAGCGAGGGGTCGCCGAGGAGCACATACTTCATCTTGTTCATCGTGCGGTCGGCACCGTCGCGCACCATCGCCACCTTCGAGAGGCGCAGCGCATCGCCCATACTATACTGCCCCTCCTCGTCGCCAGCACCAAGGATATTCTTGCAGAGAACCTCGTTGAGCGAACTATTGTAGTTGGCGAACACGGAGCGCGAGGCGCATATCACGGCAACAGCACCGCCCTGGGGGTTCTGCAACGCCGCACGCCCAATGTCGTCGCTCTGCGAGTCGAAGGGAGTAATCTCGCAGGATGCAAACACCCAGAGGGGCATACGCATGCCCGTAGGCTTCGTAAAGTCCTCGGTGAAGAGGAGCTTGTTGTGTGAAATCTGCCTGGGGCTACCGTGTCCTGTGTAGTTGAACATCAAGGCACCCTCGCTCATGTCCTGGCGGAGAATCTTCGTCACCTGCGGGAAACTGTTACCTGTGGCAGAGGTCTTTATCGTATAGGCGTCCCAATACACCTTCTTCAGGTTGAAGCGGTCTTTGGTGGCATTCTTCAGTGTGGTTATCACCGTCTCGCAGTCGTTCATGTGGAGGTTGTTGTCGCCATTGTCGGCCATCATGATGACGCGATTCTTCCAAGCTCCAACGTTCTCGTTGTTCAGATAGCATATAATCTTATCGACGAAGACGGCAGCCGTAGCCTCGTCGTGGCACGGAAGTCGCCCAATGCCGAGGTCAATCTTATCGCGGACGATGTTGGTGCCCTCGTCGTCGTCAAGGAGCCCATAGTAGTCGTCGGTGACGTAGGAGTAGAGCGTACCCACGGAGTTCGACTCGCTCTCCGTCTGACTCACTTCGTATGCGAGCAGGTAGTCGTCGGGGTTTTCGCGACTCCACTCCTGCGAAAGCATGCGGTTGTCCCATGCGCCATCGCCAAAGAGCAGCAGATAGCGCGGCGCTTCGGCCGTAGTGGCGGCACGGTCGTAGAGCATCTTCATGTAGCGGCGGATGGCTGTCGCATCGGGAGTGCCGCTGGAGAACTCGTTATACACCTGTTCGGCACGCACAACGCGCACTCGCATGCCGCGAGCCGTATGAGCATCGGCAAGGCGCTGCGCCTGTGCGAGCAGCTTCCCCGAAGTGGGTACGACGATGACCATGTCGAGGTTGGCATCGGCATGTAGGTTCTGGTTAGCAACGTCGGCGGCCTTCTCGGGTTCGGGATATTCCTTGCTGGTATCGACGATGACATAGCGGCAATGCAGCGAATTGTCGATGCGTGCGCGAAGCATACCGTCCTCAAGGCGCGAATCTACCCTTGCAAACTCCTGTCCTGCATCGCCGAGGCGCCACAGTTGGGTAGTGGCAGAGGCTCCCTTTGCGCAAATTTCCAGTACGCCGCCCTCGCCCTCTGGCATAAAGGCGTAAGGGGCATCGGAGGCGTTGAGCGTGCGCGGATAGTGGATGCGTATGAAGTTCAAGCGTGCCGAACGCCCTGCCGTCACGTTGAACGTGAAATTGTTCTGCTCCGTAAGTTGCTCCGCCGTAAACGACTTGCGGGTTTCGCGCGCACTCTCAGTTTCGCTGGTGAAGCGCGCCACCGTGAAGGAACCCAAGCGCGAGCCGTTGAGGTCCACGTTCACCTGCGTGGGCGTTGTACTCGTGCTGGCTGCAGAGAAGGCGATGTCGATGCTGGCAGGACCCTCTGCAGAGGGCGTGAGCACACGGAAGGCGTGCTGGCTGCCATTGATGAAGTCGTAGCCGTCGAACATCTCCGTTCCTCCTGAATACCATCCGTATGCGTCCTCTTCGTAGAGGCCACGCCCCACGACGCTCGTGACGACGCTTGAAGGCGCATCGGAAGATTCAGGAATGGTGGGCAAAGCCTTTGGATTGTCGCCTTCAGTAAGGAAATAATATGAGTAGCGCGAATAATGGTTGTTGGTATGTCGGCGCTCCTTCAACGACCATCGCACCGTACCCTCAGCGAAGAACAGCATGCTGCCGCCAAGACGCAGGAGGGGCACTTCCTCAAGGTCGTCGATGAGGGCATCGTCGCCTCTGAAACTAAGCACCTGAGGCAGTATCCTGCCGCCATAGCCATAGAGCTTTACACGTGTGGGATCCTGAAATCCAAACTCGCGGAGGCGCGCGTCAGTAAGCTGGTAAACGCCCTCCTGCGACACGCGTATCTTCACCCACTTCCCCGTTGCAAGCACGGAAGACGATACGTAGCGCTCCGCAGCAGATGCCTGCGAAACCCCTGCCAAAGGATGCGCAGAGACCTTCGGACGCGCCGAAACCTTCACGGAACCAATGCGATACAGGCGGCCGTCGCGTTCGACAATGGGAAGGAACGAAACGTCCAGGTATCCCACCTTACGACTAACTCCATAATACTGCTCTATCTCGGGCATAGCACCAACGCGCACGCCTAAAGCCCTGAAAGCGCGCTCCTCGTCGCGTGTCAGGGGGACAAGCTCAGGAAACTCCACAAGGGCATCGTACG
>JAEEGL016203383.1_pt1 | contig 12791 bp, 8 predicted proteins | sample 9134231 | NCBI WGS metagenome assembly JAEEGL01 (sample SAMN16246548, study PRJNA631951) | gut metagenome | biome: gut microbiome; feature: rumen; material: fiber-attached | host: Bos | place: Iran: Karaj | collected 2018-10 | reverse complement strand
ATTCCGCCTGTAGCTCCAGCAGCTCCAGTTAATCCTGTGATAAACTCGGGCAATTCAGCTGGTCCAGCTAATCCAGTTTTTGAACCAACAGCTAGTAGCATTGGTGTTGCGGCTACGGATCCAATTATGATGCCAGAACAACCAAAAGCTCCTGATCCAATTGAAGAAGAGCTGAAAGCTCCTATGAAAGCGGCAGCTCCTGTTCCTGGGTCAATTGGTTCCGCAATTTCTGGACCTGCCGAAGCGGAATCTGCTGGTGATGCTGATTCTACGAATAATCCTTTCGCTACTCCTCAAAATAATACACCAAGCGTTTCGTTTAATGATCCAGCGACACAACCTGAAGTGGGCGAGAATGTTGCTCCTGCAAAAAAGAATAAAAAGTCAACACTAATTGCTTTAATAATTATTGCTGTTATGGTAGTGATTGGTCTTGGAGCCGTGCTTGCAATGCAACTACTTAACCCTGCCGGCGGTGGTGGTGGCTCTGGTAAAGGCAATAGTGGAAGTAGTAGCAGTAGTAGTAGTAATAGTAGTAGTAACAGTAGTACTAATAGTAATAGCAGTAGTAACAATAGCAATAGTAATGGAACTAGCAACAACAGTAGCAACTCATCTTCTAGTTCACAAAACAGTAATTCCTCGTCTACACAACAAAATACCGTGAACACCGATGCCGATGAGACTGAATCTACTAAAGTAGATAGTACAACTAATGAAACCGACGAAACTGAGTCAGTAGATAATACCGGCACAAGTACGACTACCCCAGATTCTTTGGCAGAATAATTTAATTGACACAGTAGCTGATATATTGTAAAATTGTTTTTATGAAACATACTTATATTACGACTGCGATTCCTTATTTGAATGGTGATCCACATATTGGGCATGCGGTAGATTATTGTTTGGCAGATGTTTTTGCAAGGTATTCACGCCTTAAAGGTGATGAAGTAAAGTTTCAAGCTGGAACGGATGAACATGGTAATAAGATTTTTCAGAAAGCAAAAGAACTTGGAGTGCCAGTTGAAGAATACGTGCAAGGTAACGTAGATAAATTTAAAGATTTTATTGCAAAACTTAACGCAAGCTATACGGATTTTGTCAGAACGACTGATAAGCAACACGAAAAACGTGTGCAAGAAATTTGGTTAAAGCTAAAGGAACATATCTATAAGGCGGAATATGAAGGTTGGTATTGTACTGGATGTGAAAGATATGTTACTGAAAAAGAATGCAAAGATAATAATGGTGTTTGTCCCGATCATCAAAAACCATATGAAAAATTAAAGGAAGAAAACTATTATTTTAGAATTAGTGATTTTAAAGATAAAATCCGTCAAGCGATTGAGTCTGACGAAATGGTAATATTGCCTGAATTTCGCAAAAAAGAAATATTAAAGTTATTAGACGAGTCACCAGATATTTCTGTTTCTCGCCCCGTATCACAACTAACGTGGGGAGTGCCGGTACCGGATGACGAGTCGCAGGTAATGTATGTATGGGTGGATGCGTTATCTAATTATTTAACTGTGATAGGATATCCTGATGATAATGATTATAGTGTTTGGTGGCCAGCGTCAGTTCAAATTGTTGGTAAAGATATTTTGAGATTTCATGCGATTCTTTGGCCAGCAATGTTAATGGGGCTTGGATTAGATCTCCCGAAAGTAATTCTTTCACATGGGATGATTCTAGCCGATGGTCAAAAAATGTCTAAATCTGTGGGGAATGTAGTTAACCCGTTGGAAGTTCTAGACAAATACGGATTGGATGCGTTTCGTTATTATTTCTTAAGACACGTTGACACTTTTTCTGATTCGGATTTTACTTGGCAAAAATATGATGAGGCATATAACAATGAGCTTGCAAATGATTTAGGTAATCTCGTGCAGCGTTTAGCTACTTTAGCACAGAATAATAATTTAGTTTTAGAAAAAAGAGCGAATATTGGTTTTTCGGCCGAATATCAGAAATATATGGAGAGTTTTGAGTTTTCGCGAGCATTTGATTATGTTTGGGATAAAATTCAAAACCTGAATAAAAGAATTGATGATGAAAAACCTTGGATGTTAGCTAAAAATAATGAAACAGAAAAATTAAATGTCTGTCTTAATGGTTTAATAAATGACTTACTTGATGTAAACTATGAATTAAGCGTGTTTTTGCCAAATGCGGCCGATAAAATTTTTGAAGTTTTTGATGATTCAATTAAACCGCCTGAGACTCCGCTTTTTCCGAAGACAAAAAAATAACCCCGCTAGGGGGTTATTTTTATGGTTTTATTCTTCACCTGATAGTTTTGAAGTGAAATCGGATAAATAGAAGCCAATTACACCACCAATCATTGGGAAGAGGGCGTAAATAGATAGAGCCTGGCAGATGCCGCCTAGAATTTCGCCGAAACTCTCACCAGCAGTTGGGAAGATTTGATACATCATTGCAAGAGCTGGGTTAAAGATGAAGTTGTTGTTGAGGCCGAGGAAAGCGGCGGAAACAACATAGCCTAATACAACAGCTAATGCTACACCACCTGCTGCGGTTGCTGCAAAGGTAAATACGCTTCTTTTGTATTTGAGGGCGCGTGAGAAGAAGAACCCGATAATGATTGCACCGAGTAATTCAACCATAGTAACAATCCACATACCATTTTCTGCAATTGCTGACATGGTAGGTACATCATAGGCACTTTCACCGCCAGTTAGGTGGAAGGCATTGAAGATTAGCCAACCAAGCCATGCACCAATTACTTCAGCAATGATGTACATAATGCCGCGTGCGACTGACATACGGCGGCTAGCCATCATGCCTACTGTAATAAGTGGGTTGAGGCATGCACCAGAAAATGCATAGATTGCAATTAAGACTGCAATCATAGCAATTGCGTATGTTGCAATTGTATGGATGCCCATTAGTGATACTGAGAAGAACAATAAAGCTAAGAGCAATGTGCCGATGATTTCACCAAGCAATGCACCGTAAAACTTGTGGTTTTTGAATACGGTTAAGAAGCTTTCTTTTTCTTCGTATTTGCGTGCAAAGAAACCTGAGAGACAGGATTTCTTTTTGCTAGTGGAGACTTTTTCCTCGTGTTTAGCCTCTACTTTTTTGGTTTTAGGAGCCTCGAGTTCTGACTTCTTGACAGACTTTGCGGCAGTTTTTGGTTTGGTCGTTTTAGCCTTGGTAGACTTAGTTGACGCATTCGACTTCTTGGTCGCCATTATTTCCTCCTTTAGTAATATTAATTTAATTATATCACAGATTTCGTGTTATAATAAAAAGAATATTAATTTATTTAGGAAAAAATATGGGTGTAATTGTAAATAAACAGAACGAGCAAAATGATGAATTGTCGCGAAGGATTAACGCTGATCTTAGAGCGAAAGCAATGGAAACTGCAAGCGTAAACGAAGATGGAGATGTTGATTTTGCAGAAGATGCTGATTATTTGAGAGATTTAAAAAAGACTGGAAAATTTGGTTGGATTTGGGTTGTGTTAATTGTACTTGCGGTGATTTCTTTAATTTCTATTATATTTTTGTAGATTTAGCATAAGTGGTATATAATATATAGTATATGGCTAGTGGGCTGAGCAAAAATGATCCGAATAATGCGGTAGTTAATTCTGAAAAGTCTGGTATAAGACCTGGTTTTTTGGGTGGTAGTGGTGGAGGTGATAAACCGAGTGGGCTTACTGGCAAATCGTCTGATTCTGAAAAAACTGAAAAAGCAAATCAAGCTAAGGCTGAATTTGGTAATGCGGAAGACGCTGCTGCTGAGCAAGAAGGGGGGTTTTATCATGGCGGCGATGATGTGAAAAGTACACGAGAAAATGAAGAAGAGGCAGGTGGTTACTATTCTGGTAGTGGCAGACTAAATGCTAGTGAAAAAAAGAAGCTAGGGTTTAAAGGCTTTTTGAAAAAAAAGGGTGGCCCTTTAGGCATTACGGCATTTATTTTATTATTTTTCGGTGTTGGCGCGACATCATTTACTACTGGTTCTTTTCAAATTAATGCTTGGAAGGAGAACTTGGATGGAACCTTTGGTATGAATAGTGCAGTAATTGCAAGAAGATCAAATAATGTAGTGATGAGGCTTCTTGGGCATACTCGCAAGAAGGGGACGAATTCAGTTTTTGATTTAGACAAGACGCCAAAATCAAAAATTGTGAATAAACTTAAGGAAAAAAATATCTATGTTACTGAATTTTCTGATGCTGATGGCGGTACGGAAAGTCAGTTTAGAGTATTACTTTTTGAAGATGCAAATGGTAAAGTAGTACCGATTGTTTCATCTGATGATGATGTTTCTTTTGCAAATAGATTTGTTGGCCAAACAGTTGATGTGTCTGGTGATGGGCAAAAAATGCTCACAATTACTGAACCAAGCATGACTATGAATAAAGCAATGAGCTCTAATGATAGTTTTAGAAAAAGTTATGACACTGCAACTTTAACATTTACCGGCAAGGTCGCTGGATGGTTTGATAATGTGACCGAATCATTGTTGACTAGAATTATAGGTCCAAATGCGCGTAACCAGACTAAAATGGATGATCCCGATCAAGAAAAAGTGGAAGAAATGCTGCTGGGTAATAAGAGCAAGGGGGCTGACGATAGTGATATGGAAGCAAGTAATAAAGAAGATACCGATGAAAATGGGAAAAAGATGTCAGAGATGGAGTATGACGACGGGACAGGTAAAACTGTAACATATGACAGCGTGGATGCGGAGAGTGACAGGATTAAGACTGATAGTCCGTCTTCTGATAGTGTAGGAAAGGGTTTAAGCGCAAGGGCACAAAAGGTCGCGATGCTTAGCGCGAATGCTGGCTGTGCTTTCTTAAAAGGAATTGGAGCGATTAGTACTGCTGTTGGAGCAGTGGTTACTACGAATGTGATTAGTTATGCTTCTAAAATACTTGAAACTGCTGACGCAATAAAAGCTGGCTCTGGAAGTGAAGTAACTCATCTTGTGCTTAATAGTCTTAATACTCCAGTTAAATCTGAAAATATGTATGATACTAATGGAAATCCTGTGGATGATATTTATGGTGCAACTACGGCTAGTCCTGGATTTAATGCTCCATTTTCGTCAAAAAATACAGTCAACGAGAATGATCCCAGTGCTATTTTAGTTAACAAGGAGTATGCTACGAAGAATGCTTTAATACAATTAAATGCTGGGTCAGTTGGAAACATCGCTGCTGAAGTTGCGGCTATTGGGAGCGGAATGCAAGCATTTAGGGCATGTAATGCGGCGCAAGGTATTGCTGGTGCGGTTGACTTTGCTGGGGACATATCTTCTGTTTTTACGTTTGGAATTGCTGGGGCAGTTAAAGAAATAATAAAGGGGGCAATACAAGGTGCTGCTCTTGCACTTGTGATGGTTGGCATAACATCTGTCATTACTGCTATTACTCCTACGGTTGCTCAATGGTTTGCAGGCAAGTTGACTCATGCTTTTCTAGGCATACCTGGTGGTTATTCGCTATTAAGTGGTACCCATAATATTTATGATAGCAATCTTCAGATGAGTACCGGGAGATATGCTAGTAAAGATAATGCAATTGAGGTTTTTGGGTTAACAAAAGATGTAGAAAAGGAATGGGCATATTACGAGCGTGCGACTAGAAGTCCGTTTGATATTACAAGCCAGTATACTTTTCTAGGTAGTATTTATAATTCGGTGCTTCCTATTGTCCATAAACCAACTGCTGGGACGGCATTTACTACAGCCTCTTTATTAGCTGATTTGACTGGGACTTCAGCTTTAGCATTGATGAGCCCATCGGTGAGTGCTACGAATGAAGTTGGCGCCTTCGCCTTTACTTTGGCTAGTGAAGATAATTGTAGTAGTTTGAAGTCTGTAGACGTGGCTGGAGATTTTGCATGCAATAAATATAGTGGGGCATATGTTAATGAGCTAACGACGATGGATTTGGAGGATAATTACCAAAATATGGCAAGTTATGGGAGCTTTGATGGGGAAGATTCTCATGGAAATCCTAAAGTGAATGTTGATTCTGAATACGCTAAATGGATTATTGCATGTATGACAAATGATGTTCAGCCTGGTAATATGAGCGGAGCGGTGGCAAGTTTTGTATCTAAAGCAACAAATGGGATTACTAACGGTTCTATTGTCGGGAATGGGATAGTCAATTTTGGTAGTAATCTTATCCCATTTGAAGGTATTATAGACGTAGCTGAAGCTGTTCAGGAAGAGACAAATATACCATGGAATAGCGGATATGCTTGTACTGGTAATACTAATGATCCATCTCTTAATGAACGGGTTAAAAACTATTCAATGTATAATTTAGACCAGAGAGTATTGTATGATATGGGTCTAATTGAATCAAATTCAACCATGGCGTTTTTGGAAGATTATTATAAAGAAAATCCAATAGATAATTCGTTTGAAGGGCAGATTGCAAGGATTTCTGGTATGGATAAAGAGGAAGTGTTAGATACGTTGGCTTTGATTGAATACTATACTTTTGTGGCAAATTATAATCCAACTGAGCGTTTTACTTTTGGTGCTCCTGCCGTGGAAATGCAGGATGAATTAAAGTTTGATAACGAAAACACCTTGGCCGGCGATGCAACTTTGCTTAATGCTATTTCATTTGCCGATATAAGGAATCGTACTTTCGCTGTGTAATAATAGTTTTTGCAAAAAAACTGTTTAGAGGTATAATAATACAAGATATGGAAGAAATTAATAAACTAAAGCAAGAATTAAAAAAGATTAATGCTGAAGCTGCTGGTATTCGTGATTTGCCAACAGAAAAAAGAGCAGAGTTTGGTAAAGCTATAAATGCTAAACGAGCTGCGATTTTGAATAAAATTGCAGAGTGTGAAAAAGCATTGCTTGACACTGAAGTTTTACCAATTGATGTTACGGCTTGGTCTGGGGTAAATGAACCTTTACCGGAGTTTTATTCGGCCGAAATGGGCTCGGCACATCCTTTGATGACTGAACTTGATAGAGTTTGTGATATTTATCAAATGATGGGATTTGATATTTTGGAAGCACGGCAACTAGATGATGAATATCATATGTTTGATACTTTAAATTTTGCGAAAGAGCATCCTGCACGAGACGGATATGATACTTTTAGAACAGAAGAGGGCTTAATCCCGCCCGCTCATACTTCTACTATGCAACATCGGGTTTTGAAACAATTTAAATCTCGTTTAGATAATGATGGCGTTTTGGCTGTAGTGGTGCCTGGCAGGGTATTTCGTAATGAAGATGTGGATGCTACACATGAGCATACTTTTTATCAGTGTGAAGGTGTGTATGTTTCGCGAGATTGTAATATGGGACAGATGCTAGGGATTTTACGGGAATTTTTTGAGAAATATTATGAGCAGAAGTTAAATATACGAACTCAGCCTGGGTATTTCCCATTTACGGAACCGTCTTTGGAATTTATGATTGAAAAACCAAAAGATTTAGGCGGGAAAAAAGGTGATTATCTTGAAATGCTAGGTTGCGGGATGATTCATCCAAATGTATTAAAAATGGCCGGTATTGATCCAGAAGAGTTTCATGGTTTTGCGTGGGGTGGTGGCATAGATAGATTAGTAATGTTGCGTTATGGATTAGATGATGTGCGGCATTTTGAGTCGGGCAATCTTAATTTCTTGAGGGAGTTTTAAAATGAAGATTAGTTTAAATTGGTTGAAGCAATATGTAACAATTTCTGAAACGGTTTCTAATGAAGAGCTAATACGCTTAATCGGTGCACGCTTGGTGGAAGTGGAAGGCGTGATTGACGAGTCGTATAAATATGACAATATTTATATTGTTAGAGTGGAAGCATGTGAAAAAATTCCGGAGACACATTTAACGTTGTGTCATATTAATGTTGGCGGTCCTGAATTAGTGCAGGTTGTTTGTGGTGCTCCGAATGTAAGGGAAGGAATGCTTGCGGTGTGGATTGCGCCTGGTGCTATTGTGCCAGCTTCCGTACATGAAGATGCGCCATTTGTGATTGGTAAACGTAAAATGCAAGGCTACGAGTCTTGTGGGATGTTGGCGGGTGCCGATGAACTAGATTTTGGTGATGACCACAGCGGCATTGTTGAAATTGAACCAGAGACGGCGCAGCCAGGCGATTTGTTGGCGGATATATTTGATTTGAATGATTTGATTTTAGAAATAGAAAATAAATCTTTGACACACCGTCCGGATTGCTTTGGCATTATTGGATTTGCTAGGGAGGTAGCAGGAATACTTGGACAAGATTTTCAATCTGGATTAGCTCGTGGTGCCAATTCTTATATGGTTGAGAGTGTTTCGGCGTCAGCACTTGGTCTGTTTAACCCTGAGTCTTCGTTTGAAACGCATTTTAATGCAATGCCGATTAGGATTGATGAAAAAGAGATTTGCCAAAGATATTCTGCCTTGGTCTTACAAAAGCATGGAGAGATGAAGCGTAAATACTTGACGTGGACCGACACAATGCTAGCAAAATCTGGGATGAAACCAATTAGCCCGATTGTAGATGCGACGAATTATTTAATGCTTTTGACTGGCCAACCTTTACATGCGTTTGATTATGATAAGTTTATTGCTGTTTCCAAAACAGATAATCCTGAGATTAAGGTACGTTTGGCGCATTCTGGTGAAAAGTTGGTATTGCTTGATACTACAGAAGTTGAGCTTTGCGATACAGATATAGTAATTTGTAGTGGTGACATCCCGGTAGCTTTGGCTGGAGCAATGGGCGGTCAATCTACTATGATAGATGAAAACACTAAGAATATTATTATTGAATCTGCAACATTTAGTTTGTTTAATTTGCGTAAAACTCAGATGAAACATGGAATCTTCTCTGAGGCTATAACACGTTTTACAAAAGGTCAGCCGCCATATCAAACTGTTGTGGTTGCTGAAGCTTGCGCAAAGATGCTTGGTGATGGTTTTAAGGTAGTGGCCGCAACAGACAATTATCCAAATCCGGAGCAAGAGATTGTTGTAAAAATTACAACAAAAGAAATAAATGATTTGTTAGGAACTGAATATGAAGATAATCTAATCATTAAGACTCTTGCTAACGTTGGGTTCGTAATTAAGAATAATGAAGGACTTTTGAATATCGTTGTCCCTAAATGGCGAATGGATATTCATATTAAAGAAGATATTATTGAAGAAGTTGGACGTTTGCTTGGGTATGACAATATCCAACCTACTTTGCCAATGCATTTTACTGCAAATAAGAATTTGGTTTGGGAAACTAAAAAACACATCCGCAACTTAATGGTCAGATACGGTGCTAATGAAGTTTTGACTTATAGTTTTGTAAGCGAACGATTACTAAAGAAATACGGACAAGACTGTAATAATTCATATAAAATTATAAATTCTATCTCACCGGAACTACAGTATTTTAGGCAGTCTGTTGTGCCTAGTTTACTGGAAAAAACATATTTAAATGAGAAATTGCCGGTTGAAAAATTTGCAATTTATGAAATTAATAAAGTTTATCGGAAAGATGATGGGCTAAACGACGAGAATGTGCCAAATGAGAGGCTTTCGCTCGGGTTTGTGGTAGCAGAGCGCAAAAATTCACAGACCGCTTATTATAAAGCAAAGAAATATTTAGCTAGATTATTTGATGAGTTTGGTATCAAAATAGAGTTCATGCCACTGAAGTCTAAGAGTGCTGAGTGCCTGGCTTATGAGCCGAAGAGGTCAGCAGAGGTGCTAGTGAATGGTGAATATGCCGGTGTAGTTGGTGAATTTAAGAATTCAGTGAGAAATGAATTTAAGCTTGCTCCATATTTGGCTGGTTTTGAAATTGATTTGGATATGTTATTAAATAATATAAATCGTAAAAAATCAATTGATTTCTCAGGCACTAAAGCAGAAGACTTAACGATAACAACTAATAAATCATATTCTGAAGCCTTAAAAGAAGTGCAGGCAAAATATCCTGAGGCAATAATTGAACCTGGAAGTATTTATCAGGCAGAAAATCAGGAAACCAAGAATATTTCTTTCCATATTATTACTAAAAAGTAAATTATTTATTTGCGAATTTATTAAACTTATGCTAAAATAATTGTATGATACTTTTAGATTCGGTAACAAAACAGTATCCGGGTGATTCTGAGCCGGCGCTTGATAATGTTTCTTTACATATTGAACCGAACGAATTTGTTTTCTTAGTAGGTAAGTCTGGTGCTGGTAAGTCTACTTTAATGAAGATGATTACCAAGGAGGAAAGTCCAGATTCTGGTAAGATTATTATTGGTGGTATTGATTTGGATTATGTAAAAAAACGCCATATTCCTGGTTACCGTAGAAGACTTGGTGTGGTTTTTCAAGATTTTAAGTTATTGCCAAGGCGAACTGTTTATGAAAATGTAGCTTTTGCTTTAGAAATTGCTGGAATGAGTGGAAGAGAAATCCGTAAAACTGTGCCAAAAGTACTTGAACTCGTGGATTTGTTAGATCAGGCAAAGAAATTTCCTCATCAATTGTCTGGTGGACAACAGCAAAGAGTTTCTATTGCGCGTTCGGTAGCAAGACAGCCAAAGATTTTGATTGCTGATGAGCCAACAGCTAATTTGGACAAATTAACTACCGAGGAGATTATTCAGCTTTTGAAGAAAATTAATGATTTTGGTACGACTATTTTAGTGACTACTCATAATGAGGGTATCGTAAATACCTTGCAGAAGCGCGTGATTACTTTGAAGAATGGTAAAGTCGTGAATGACCAGAAGAACAATGGTATTTATAAATTGGATGAAACTCCAGTTCCTAAGACTCCTACGCGCGTTGTGCAGACGCCTGGCCATGCATTAAGAAGACAGCCAGCGAATAATGGTCCTGTTAAAGATATTGTAGCGAATAAAACACAAAGAAAAAAGGTAGTATAGGATGGCAAAAGACAAACCAGAAAATAAGAAACTAAAAAAAGTGACGAAAAAAAGTTTGCGGACAATGCAAAAAAATCGTCAACGGCATCCACTTCGTACTCAGGCTAGAATCGCTAAGTATGGAGCAAAGGGTTTTGGTAGGAATATTTGGCTTTCCACTGCTGCTACTGTTGTGATGTCTATTACACTTATTATTTTGTTCGTTACAGTTGTTGCTAGTGTAATTTTGACTAATACGGCTGAGATGATGAAAGATAAAATTGATATTACGATTTATCTCAAGCCGGGGGCGACTAGTGAACAGTTGACGCATCTTAAAGAAATAATTTCTAAAGATCCAAATATAAAGTCTGTAGAAGTTTCTAGCTCAGAGGAAGAATATGAGAAGTTTTTACAAGAGAATGAAGGTAGTGACGAAATTGTCAATGTGCTTGATGATGAAATGAAAAAAATAATGATTGCTAAAATGCAAGGGACAATGCGAATTAAGGTTCATGATGTAGATAATTTAGATAGTATTAAGAGTATTGTTGAAGAGGATGAAGAGTTTAAATTTTTTGTAGATAAGAACAAAGCTCCGACTTATGATGTGAATCAGGCGGAAATTGCTACTATCACGACGTGGGCGAGAATAGCAAGAACGGGTGGTATTATTTTAGCTGCTGTATTCTTGGTAATTTCTGTTTTAATTATATTTTCTACCATTAGGATGGCAATTTTCTCTCGTCGCGAGGAGATATACATGATGAAATTGGTTGGTGCGGAGAAAAACTTTATCCGCGGTCCGTTTTTAGTTGAAGCTGAGATTTGTGGCATTATTGCTGGTTTAGTAGCGGCAACAGTTTCGTTCTTTGGATTCATGTTTATGGCGCCAAGGTTAACAAATTATGGAATTGACGTTTCTACAATTACTGATATTTTAGAATCAAATAAACTGATACTAGTATATTTGGTGTTCGTAGCATTGGGAATAATTATAGGAAGGATTTCGGCTAGACTTGCTGTGTCTAAATACTTGAACAAATCATAATATATATGGTATAATATAGTTATGGTAATACTAAAAAACAAAAAAATAATATTGTCTGTAATAATTACTTGTTTATTGATTGGTGGAATTCCAGTTGGTGGAGCGTTTGCAATTTCTAAGGCTTGCCAAAATTCGGCAGCTTGTCGTGAGGCTGTTGAAAAGGAAAAACTAGCTAATAAAAACGCAGCCAGTGCGGCTAGTTCGGCAAATGCTTATCAAGCTAGGGTCAATGAGTTAACTGCAGAAATTGCAGGTAAAGAAGCTGATATTATCCAAACTGAGGTTGAAATTAAAGAATTAAAGAAGCAAATTGAAATTACTGAAGCGAAGTTGTTAGAAGAACAGGAAGCATTGGCAGAGCTTTTGATTGGTATGCACTTTGAAGCTGATTCGGAACCTATTAAGATTCTGGCTGGGGCTAGCTCAATTTCTGATTTAGCCGAGAAAGCAGCTAGGGCAGATGTGGTAAAACAACAAATCAGTGCTTCGGCTGAGGCTGTTAAACAAGCTAAAGAGCAACTAGAAGCTGATAAAGCGGAAGTTGAAGATTTGTTGGCACAGCAAAAAGCTGCACGTGAGTCTCTACTTGCAAAAAGAAGCGAACAACAGCGATTGGTTGAAAAATTTGCAAACGACGCAGAGGCTTACGCAGAACAAGCAAAAGCTGCTCAGCAGGCACAACGTGAAGCTGAAAGAGCTGAGCAGGAAGCGCATCCGGAGCTATATCGTGGTTCGGCTTATACTGGCGCGAATACTTATCCATGGCAAGGTGATTGCCCCGGCAAGCAAGATGCTTATTTGACTTATTGGGAAGATGCATACGGTTGGCATAAAATTGGTGGATATGTTTGTGAATGTGT
>JAEEGL016129856.1_pt1 | contig 12791 bp, 6 predicted proteins | sample 9134231 | NCBI WGS metagenome assembly JAEEGL01 (sample SAMN16246548, study PRJNA631951) | gut metagenome | biome: gut microbiome; feature: rumen; material: fiber-attached | host: Bos | place: Iran: Karaj | collected 2018-10 | reverse complement strand
TTGCGTTCGGCGTGGTTGTGACCGTATTCCTGGTGGTAGCCTTCGCTGATGATACGACCGTCCTTCACGACGACGCATCCCACCAAGGGATTAGGGCGTACCCGTCCCAGTCCGTTGGCGGCCAGCTGCAAGCACCGCCGCATATACATTATGTCTATCTCTTGCTGCGTCATTTCAGCGTGCAAATATACGACAAAATAATGAATTGTATAAAAAAATATTTGTCAGTTTCCAAATTATGTGTAATTTTGCACCTGATAAAACCATTAAAAGATATGATTAAATACATTAAGAAAAGAGCCATGCTGCTCTTGGTTGCAGCATCGTTGATGGCTGTCTCTTGCACGAAAGAAGGCAACGAAAACAATTCAGGGACAACACCCTCAAGTCTCGTGGGGACTACCTGGAAATACTATTATGACGGTGCCACAAATGAAGGTGGCGGCTTGTTTTTTATGAGTGAAACCACCGTCCTGTGGATTGATTGGGAAGATGACGGCCCTGGTGAATACGAGGAGGACGTCCTTGCCACGTGGTCCTACGAATACAATGCACCCAACGGGGTGATACAGCATCCCGGTGTCGGCACAGGGGCTTCACGGTTCTCTGTGGAAGGAAACACAATGCGCTGGAATGAACCCGAAGAGGGCCAAGTGATACTAACGCGTCAATAACAAAGAGCGCGTCTGTCAGGGCGCGCTCTTTTTGTTTTAGAACTCTGCGGTCTTGGGGGTTCTCGGGAAGGGGATGACGTCGCGGATGTTGGCCATGCCGGTGACGAAGAGCATCAGGCGCTCGAAGCCGAGGCCGAAGCCGGCGTGCGGGCAGCTGCCGTAACGGCGCGTGTCGAGGTACCACCACATGTCCTTCATCGGAATGTTCAGCTCGTTGATGCGGGTCATCAGTTTGTCGTAGTTCTCCTCGCGGACCGAACCACCGATAATCTCGCCAATCTGCGGGAAGAGTACGTCGGTGCCCTGCACGGTCTTGCCGTCGTCGTTCTGTTTCATGTAGAAGGCCTTGATTTCCTTCGGGTAGTCAATCATGATGACGGGCTTCTTGAAGTGTTTTTCCACCAAGTAGCGCTCGTGCTCGGAGGCTAGGTCGACACCCCAACTCACGGGGAACTCGAATTTCACGCCATTCTTGACGGCCTCTTCCAATATCTTGATACCCTCTGTGTAGGGCAGGCGCACGAAGTCGGTGTCGATGACGCTGCGCAGGCGCTCAATGAGGCCGTTGTCGATCATCTTGTTGAGGAACTCAAGGTCGTCCATACAGTGGTCGAGGGCCCACTTCACGCAGTATTTGATGAACTCCTCTTCGAGGGCGGTGAGGTCGTCGAGCTGATAGAAGGCCATCTCGGGCTCAATCATCCAGAACTCGGCCAGGTGGCGCGGCGTATTGCTGTTCTCGGCGCGGAAGGTGGGGCCGAAGGTGTAAATCTTGCCCAGCGAGGTGGCACCGAGCTCGCCTTCGAGCTGGCCGCTGACGGTGAGGGCGGTGAACTTGCCGAAGAAGTCCTGCTCCCAATCGATGGTGCCGTCCTCCTTGCGTGGCGGGTTCTCGGGATCGAGGGTGGAGACATGGAACATCTCACCGGCACCTTCGCAGTCGCTGGCGGTGATGAGCGGTGTGTGGAAATAGAAGAAGCCGCGCTCGTGGAAGAAGGTGTGGATGGCCATAGCCATGTTGTGGCGCAGACGCATGACGGCGCCGAAGGTGTTGGTGCGCAGGCGCAGGTGGCCTATCTCGCGCAGGAACTCCATGCTATGGCCCTTCTTCTGGAGGGGGTAGGTGTTGGGGTCGGCCTCGCCGTAGACGACGATGTTCTCGGCCTGCACCTCGACGGCCTGGCCCGAGCCTTGGCTCTCGACCAGCTTGCCCTCCACGCCGATGCAGGCACCGGTAGTGATGCGCTTCAGCTCCTCTTCGAACTTGGCGGGGTCGGCCACGACCTGGATATTGTGGATAATTGAACCGTCGTTGACAGCCAGGAAGGCAACATTCTTGTTGCCGCGCTTGGTGCGGACCCAGCCTTTTACACATATTGTGGTGCCAATCAAGGCGCTCACGTCTTCTTTCAACAGATACTTGATCTCGTAACGTTTCATGTTGTGTATGTTTTATTTGTTCTCTTTCAATAGTTTTCTCAATTCCATGTCGCTGGCGAACTTGAAGACTTGCTCCTCGCTCCTGCGGCGGCATACCATGAGGGTGTCGTCGGTGGCGGCCACGATGTAGCCGTCCAACCCTTCGAGCACAGCCGTCTTGCCTTCAGGGATGATGACCACACAGTCGTGCGTGTCGTAGGCCAGCATATCGCCGTTGACGACGGCGTTGCCATCCTTGTCGTGACGGAAGACCCCGTAGAGCGAGTCCCAGGTCTCCACGTCGCTCCAGCCGAACGAAGCAGCCAGCACATGCACGTTGGAGGCCTTCTCCATGATGCCGTGGTCAATCGAGATGGCTTCGCTTTGCGAGTAGACCTTTTCCAATGTGGTGTGGTCGGTGTCGATTGTCAAGTTAAAGAAACTGTCGGCAATGGCCGGCAGGAAGGTCTCGTAGGCCTTGCGCAGCACCGGGAGGCGCCACACCAGGATGCCGGCGTTCCAGAAGAACTCGCCGCTGGCAATAAACTGACGCGCCATCTCCACCGGCGGTTTCTCGGTGAAGGTAACCACCTCGTGCAGGTTGTAGGCATTGGGCAGCGAAGGCCGCTCGCGGAACTGTATGTAGCCGTAGCTGGTATCGGGTTTCATAGGCTGCGCACCGAGGGTGATAATCCACTCATGCTCCTGTACGGTGTCGATAGCTTGGTTCAGGTCGGCGATGAAGCGCTCGTAGCGGAAGATGGCATGGTCGGAAGGCGACACAATCAGCGTGGCCTCGGGGTCGCGATGGGCGATGATCGAGGCGGCATAGGCGATGCAGGGGGCTGTGTTGCGCCGCAGCGGTTCGCCCAGTACCTGCCAGGGTTGCAGGCCGGGCACCTGCTCATGCACGCGCTCCACATACTGCTCGCCTGTGACGATGACGATATGCTCGCGCAGGCAGATTTTCTCCATGCGCTCGAAGGTGAGCTGCAGCATTGAACGGCCTACACCGATGACGTCGATGAACTGCTTGGGACAGTCCACGCTACTCACCGGCCAGAACCGGCTCCCCAAGCCGCCAGCCATCACTATAGCCCAGATATGTTTGTTGTTGGTCATACGCTCACCTCTCCTTTGATATGCGGGTGAGGGTTATAGTTCTCGAGGGTGAAGTCGCTGTAGTCGAAGCCGAAGATGTCCTTCACCGCAGGGTTGATGCGCATGGTGGGCAGCGGCCGCGGGTCGCGGCTGAGCTGCAGTCGCACCTGGTCGAGGTGGTTCTTGTATATGTGTGCGTCGCCGAGGGTGTGCACGAAGTCGCCGGGCTCGAGGCCGCACACCTGCGCCATCATCATGGTCAGCAGGGCATAGCTGGCGATATTGAACGGCACCCCGAGGAAAATGTCGGCGCTCCGCTGGTAGAGCTGGCAAGAGAGCCGGCCGCCGTCCACATAGAATTGGAACAGGCAGTGGCAGGGGGGCAGGGCCATATCGGCCTGCTCGGCGGGGTTCCAGGCCGTCACCACGAGGCGGCGGCTGTAGGGGTTGGCCTTTATCTCGTTCACCACCCCCGCAATCTGGTCAATCGTGCCGCCGTGCCCGTCGGGCCACGAGCGCCACTGCGAGCCGTAGACGGGGCCCAGGTCGCCGTTAGCGTCGGCCCATTCGTCCCAGATGCTCACGCCGTGCTCCTTCAGGTAGCCGATATTGGTCTCGCCGCGCAGGAACCACAGCAGTTCATATATGATGGAGCGCAGATGCAACTTCTTGGTAGTCAGCAGCGGAAAGCCGTCGCTGAGGGGGAAGCGCATCTGATAGCCGAACACGCCGACGGTGCCTGTACCGGTGCGGTCGAGGCGTTCGGTGCCGTGGTCGAGCACATGTTGCAGTAGGTCAAGATATTGTCTCATACTAAGAGACAATAACGCCCTAACCCCTCAAAATATTGTGCACCCCCGAAAATAAAATATCAAACCGAGGAAACACCCTGTCAACGCCCTATCAACTTCGACTGTTCTAAGGTTGTTCTTATGTTGTTCTTATGTTGTTCTAAGGTTTAGAACATAAGAACAACCTTAGAACAACATAAGAACAACATAAGAACAGTGATAGTTGGTACGGTGTTGGTGGGGACCTGATAGGGGGAGAAGAGGATGTTTTATAAAAAAACTTAAATGGAAATCAAATAAGAAAAAAAGTGTATATTTGCATATTATACATAAATATTATAGTCGAAAGTAAACTGTTGGAAATTAGCAAAATAATAATATTTACTAACCCAAATAAACAACATTATGCAAAAAGTTTTACGCACTTTGGCCCTTGTGGCGTTGATGACGCTGCCATGGGTGGTGAAAGCGCAGACCGACTGCTCTAATCCGTATGTCGTGTCCTCGACCACGCCTTTCACCGAGAGTTTCGACGGCGCGTCGATGCCGAGCTGCTGGACCCAATCGGGCACCGGCACCTGGAGCGTCGGTGTGGGCGACTACTCTACTTCTACCGGCACTCACACGGGCGCTGGCAATGCCATGATTACCCATGGTTCAACCGGTGACGCCACCAAGCTCATCACACCGGTGTTGGACTTGAGTGAATACACCACGGTCCAGCTGACCTTCTGGTATGTGATGCGTTCGTGGGCTGGTGACCTCGACGGCTTGAGTATCTACTACCGTGCCGACACCTCGAATACATGGACCCTCCTGCAGGCCGTCACAACCGAGGCTGCCATTTGGACCGAGGCAACCCTCACCCTCCCTTCCGCCAGTGCTACCTATCAGGTGGCTTTCGAATTTAACGATAGCTATGGCTACGGCCTGGGCGTCGACGATATCTACATCGGCGAGCCTCCTACCTGCTTCCCCGTTCAGAGCCTCTATGCCACCAATATTCTGACTGACGGCATGGAAATCAATTGGGTCGATACCATCAATACCAATGCCACCTACACCCTTGTCTATACCGACGGCGGTACCGATACTACCGAGGTTCCCGGCATTTCGGACACCACCTATACCCTCTTTGGCCTCGATGCCACCACCACTTACTATGTGTCGGTCTATCCCGAGTGCAACGACGGTTCGTCGGCTGCGGCCCTGTCCGGCAGTTTCCGCACCGACTGCGAGGGTGGTTCGTGCCTTATCACCGTCAATATGACCGACGGCTATGGTGACGGCTGGTCCGGCAATGCCATCAATGTGATGCAAGGCGGTGTCTTGGTCGGCACGGCTTCGCTCGAAGACCCCAATTACTCCTATAGCGTTTTTTCCGGCACTGCCCAGTTTGCTGTCTGCGCGGGTGCCCCTGTGACCCTTACCTTTGTTTCGGGTGGTTCGTATTCTTATCCCGACGAGATGGGTGGCACCGTCACCGACGGCAGCGGCGCCACTATCTTCACTATCGAGAATATGGGAACCTATTCCACCGGCAACGTTCTGGCCACCCTCACTAATCCCTGTCCCACTTGCATTGCCCCGACCGGCTTGGTAGCCACGCTCGACGCCAATGGCGATTATGAGCTCTCCTGGAGCAGCGATGCCTCGACATTCATGGTCTATGCCGGTGACTCGCTCTATGCCGACAATGTCACCGACACCAGCTACATCTTCACCGGCCTCAGCGCCAGCAGCATCGTAGCTCTCGGTGTGGCCTGTGTCTGCGACGATGGCGACACCAGCAGCATTAGCCGTATCAATGTGACCACTCCCTGCGGTGTCGTCACGGCCCTGCCGTGGTCTACCGGCTTTGAAAGCGATATCCAGGGTGGCGCTCCTCTCTGCTGGACTATTCTCGACAGTGTGGATCAAGATGGTGAGTACTACCCCATGGTGTACTCGAGCACCTGGTATGCCCATGCGGGAATGAATTCGGTACCCCTGCTTTCCGAATACGATGATGATACCTGCTTCATCGCGACACCTGCTTTCGCTTACAACCCGGGCAACCTGCATGTGCAGTTCTGGGCAAATGTGGGCATCGACGAGGGTGCGGTTTTTGAAGCCGGTGTGATGACCGACCTCAACGACGTCACCACTTTCCAAAGCCTCTTCAGCATGGCAGGTACTGATGCTATATCCTACTATCAATATGTTCAGTACGAGTTCTTCACCGACAGCCTCAACTTGAGCGACGACGACACCATCTACATAGCCTTCCGTCTGGTCGGCGACCCGCAGCCCTATTCCGGCAGTGAGGTAATCATTGACGATGTCAATGTTAAGGAGATTCCCAATTGCCGTATGCCTCTCTCTGGCAGTGGTGTGATCGATAGCGTGACGTACTACGGTGCTCAGTTCTCCTGGGACGGTGTTTCGGAAGATGGATATGACCTGATGCTTGTGAACATGAACAGCAACACATATGACACTATCCACATCTACAGCAACACCACCTCTATCACAGTCGACACCCTGCTGCCGGGCACGCTCTACGACGCCTATGTGGCTGCCCTCTGCGACATAGACGGTGAGATGGACACCACCGACTACCTTCCGATAGGTATGTTCATGACGGAAATCCGCTGCTACCCGCTGGCCGATGCCGTTTGCGCGGCAGTGACCGACAACACGGCTGTCCTCAGCTGGACCTACACCGCCAATGCCGGTATCGCTCCCACGGGTGTTGTGATTACGCTCAACGACCTCACCGACACTACTGTCGCCCCCGTGACGGTCTCGGTGCTCGCTGCCACCACTCACACCTTCACCGGTCTCACCAACGGCCATCGCTACCTCGCCGAGCTGCGCACCCTCTGTGGCGCCGACGACAGCGCCGAGGCAGTGACGGTCTCCTTCCTGACCCACTTCCCCCCCTGCGCCGAAGTCAGCGGAACCACCCCTAACAGCTATATTCCATTCTATTCACTCTATAGCTACGGCTTTGGTGAGTCGCTCTATGATGCCTCTATCTTGAACGGCGCCGACACTGTCAATGCCATCGCGTTAGAAGTGGCCTCTACCGTCAACCACAATTATACTTTCGATATCTATATGGGTTACACCGCCCTCAATGCTCTGACCGGCAGCAGTGCCTATGTGCCTGTGTCGCAGATGACAAAAGTGGTTTCCAACTACACGTTCACCCCCAGCACTACCGGCTGGCTCGATCCCATCCCCTTCGACACCCTGTTTATCACCCAGCCTACCGGCGACAGCCTCAATCTGGTAATCGCTTTCTTTAACCACACCGGCACTTGGGCAAGTGGTCTTCAGTGGGGCACTCATACCTCGGCCGTCGGTAGCAGTTGCTATTACTATACTGACAACACCATCACTGCTAACAACCCGTGGGGTGACAATGGCAACACCACGCCGCAAGCCCCCAATGTGCAGTTCTACGGTAACTGTGGCGTTTCTGACTGCTCGGCTCCTATAGCCACCGTGGCCGGCACCACCGGCAATACCGCCACTGTGCAGTGGGTGGCCACCGGCAGCGAGAATAGCTGGATGGTGGAGTACAAGCTCCCGAACGACACGGTTTGGACCCTTGCCGCCACCGTCAACGCCAGCCCCTACACTATCAGCGGCCTCAACGGAGGCACGACTTACCTGGTTCGTGTGGGTGCTGTCTGCACCGACACGGTAGTGTACAGCAACCCCGTGAGCGCCACCACCGCCTGCATAGCCATCATGCCGCCCTACAGCGTCACCTTCACCAGCGAGAATCCCTGCTGGACGACCGACGCTTACCTCAACACCAGCGGATACGGCTACAACATTTACAGCAGCTATTACCTGATTTCGCCCGAGATGGGTGCGCCGCTCGATACGCTAGCCGTGACCATCAATGCCCGTACCTATTCTGTGGGTAGCACCAGCACCGGTCTGCAGATTATGGCCTGTGATGCCGATGGCAGCAATGCTGTGAATATCGTGACCTTCGATGTGCCTACCGATGATTTCCACGATGTCACCGTCTATCTGATGAACTACACCGGTACGCAGAACCACTTTGTCATCAAGCCCGCCAACAGCGGTGATGTCTATGTGAAGGCTGTCAGCATCGACTACCAGCCTGCCTGTATGCCTGCAGGCAATGTGACGCTCGATATCGCCACCGAGAATAGCCTCGAGCTGAGTTGGACCACTGTCGGTGCCAGCAACGGCTTTGCCGTCTGCTATCGCGCCGAAGGTAACACAGCATGGGATACACTCAGCGTCACCACCGCTACAGCCACCATCACCGGTCTGACAGCTTCGACCAACTATGAGGTGCAGGTGGTCACTCTCTGCCCCGACGGCAGCACTATGAGCACTGCCGCGCAGATGTTCGCCACTGCTTGTGTGCCGGCCACTGTGCCCTACAATGTGCCTGCGTTCTACAACATGCCCGCCTGCTGGAGCACCTACCACACCGGTCACCCCAACTACAGCTGGGACGAAACTGTACCTAACACCAATGGCTATATTGTTTCTTATGCCAGCGGCAATAGCACTCCCACTAACGACTGGCTGATTACTCCCGCCGTCGTTATCCCGTCTACAGCCGCAGCCGATGAGGTGAAGGTGGTCTACCAGATAGCTGGTGAGCAAGACTCCTATTCTACGAATTCTATTGCACGTTATGAACTCCTGGTAGCGCCCAATGGCGGTGCCAACATTGCTGACTTCACTGATACGCTGCTGATTGACACCCTCACGGGTGGCGTATTCAGTTACCGACGCATCAGCTTGGACAACTATGCTGGTGACACTATCCGCTTTGCTTTCCACAACACCAGCGTCTCCTATGGCATGGTGGGCCTGTTGGATTTCGGTGTACGCAGCATCTTGGCTCCGCTCTACTACATGACCGGCAACAGTACCGTCTTCACCGGCGAGGACAACGGCTACAAGGCTGTCCGCATCGAGGGTGACAGCAATTCTGTTCCTACCTTCACCTGGACCTCGACCATGGCTACCGCCGGTCTGGCTACGATGACGGGTAACGGAACTGACTCTATCACCATCAACTACACCGTTGGAGGCTTTGACACCCTCATGCTGGTGGCCAGCAACGCCTATGGCAACGATACCAGCCGTGGTGTGGTACATGTGTATGACTGCGGTGTGGTCAGCAGCTTCCCCTACACCGAAGAGTTTGAGACCCCCAATCCCTGCTGGAGAATGGTCTATGGCGACAACAACCCCACGGTCAACCCGATGACAATCGTTTCCTCTCCGGTGCATAGTGGTTCCGGTGCCTTCCGCTTCAGCTCCTATAGCAGCAGCAGCGACTACAACCAATACCTTATCACCCCCGAGCTTGCCGGCAGCAATATGACCCTCAGCTTCTGGGCTTCGCGCTATGGTACAAGTGATCACCTGTGGGTGGGCTTCTCGTCGACTACCGGCGACACCTCTGCATTCGTTTGGGACAGCACCGAAGTGAACCTCACCACCACGATGACCCAATTCACCGTCTCTGTGCCCGAGGGTACCAAGTATATCGGTTTCCGTTACTATGGCGACTTTGCCTACTATGTCTATCTTGACGACGTAACCATCACTGGCACCGCTGTCGCCTGCGCCGCGCCCGCTGTTACGGTGACCGACACTACCGAGACCTCTATCACCATTGCCATCAACGGCAACGCCTCCGCCTATGAGGTGGCCCACATGGCTGGTGCATGGGAGGCTCCCACTGCCGGTACGGCTGTCAACGGAAACACCTACACCTTCACCGGCCTCACAGATGGCACCGCCTATGCCATTGGCGTGCGTGCCAACTGTGGCGATGGTACTTACAGCGCCTGGACAGTTATCAATGTTACCACTCCTCAGCATCCCTGCGCCATGCCTACCGGCCTCACCATCACCGAGCTGACTGGTGACGGCGGCACCATCAGCTGGACCGCCGGCGAACAGGGTCAGACCGACTTCGAGGTGAATATCTACAACACTACCTTCAACGACACCGTCGAAGTGCAGGGTACTACCCACACCTTCTCGGGTCTCTATGCCGGTACCAACTACAATGTGCGTGTGCGTGCCATGTGCAGCGCCACTAACGCCAGCGAATGGACTGCCCCCGTCGTCCTGACGCCGGTCGTCTGCCCCAAGCCCACCAACGTGGTTGCCGTGGCTCAAGGTGGCAATATCAACGTCACTTGGGATGACATGCAGGTGAACAAGTACCGCGTGGAATGGTATGAGGAGGGCTTCACCACCAACGGCCACAGCATGATTGTCACCACCAACAGCGCCACCATCACCGAAAATGTGGAGTCCGGTCAGGCCTATGACATCTATGTCTACGCCTACTGCTCCGAGACTGCCGTTTCGGAGGCCAGCAACAAGGTGACGGTTGAGATTACCGGTATCAACGGTGTCGACGCCAGCCACATCGCCCTCTATCCCAACCCCGCCAGCACGAAGGTGACCATCGACGGCATTGAGGGTGAGGCCACGGTGACTGTGGTCGACATGAACGGCCGCACGGTCTTCACCGCCAGCGCTAACGACAACCTCACTATCGACCTGCGCGGCTACGCCAAGGGTGCCTACTTCGTCCGCATCGCCGGCGAACGCACGATGGCCATCCGCAAGCTCGTCGTGAAGTAGTCTTTATTGACTCAATAAAAGAAAGGGCCTCCTGCAAAACAGGAGGCCCTTTCTTTTTGTGAGACGAAAAACTTAACAAAAACGTAACAATTTTGTAACGATATTCTGTGTACTTTTGCAAAATCAAATATAGTTGAAGAATAAGAATTGAAAGTTGAAAATTAATAAGTTATGGAAATTTTGCTCGTTTGCTTGAAGCTTGCTGGTGCATTGGCAGTCTTTCTTTTTGCCATGAAACTGATGAGCGAAGGCCTGCAGAAGTTCGCCGGCTCGAAACTGCGTCACATCCTCACCAAGATTACCGGCAAGCCGCTGAGCGGCATCCTCGCCGGTACCGGAGTGACGGCTATCATCCAGAGCTCGACGGCCACCACCGTGATGACCGTTGGCTTCGCCGGTGCGGGCCTGCTGACTCTGGCGGGCGCCATCGCCGTGGTGATGGGTGCCAATATCGGCACCACGGTCACCGCTTGGATCATCACCCTCTTTGGCCTCGGTGGCGGTGGCGGCGAAGAGAAGGTGCCCCTGATGCCGATGGTTATTGCCGCCATCAGCCTCTTCTTCATTTTCAGCAAGAAGAACAAGATGCAGTACCTCGGCCAGACCATCGTCGGCCTTGCGCTGCTCATCCTCGGCCTCGGCCTCATGGGCGACTCGGTTCCGCCGCTGGACGAGAACGTGGCTCATCAGATTGCCTCCCTGGGACAATGGGGCTATTGGTCGGTGCTGCTGTTCATCGTCGTGGGTGCCATCCTCTGTATCATCCTGCAGACCTCTTCGGCCATGACGGCCGTCATCCTGCTCATGGCCAGCCAGGGCTGGATTGACTTCCCCACGTCGATGGCTCTTGTGATAGGTCAGAACCTCGGTACCACGCTCACCGCCCAGGTGGTGGCTATGACCACCGGCACCACCGGTAAGCGCACCGCCCGTGCCCACTTGGTGTTCAACGTGGCCGGTGCCCTTATCTTCCTCATTCCCTTCTATCCTATCTGCAACGCAGTTATGTTCATCAGCGAACGACTCGACCACCTGCTCCCCAATATTCCGCTCATCCCGCTGGCCATCACAGTCTTCCATACCCTCTTCAACGTCGTCACCACCATCGTCCTGGCCTTCTTCATTCCCCAGATTGTGAAGATAGTCACCTGGATGGTGCCCGAGAAGAAAGAGGATAGCGAAGAGGAATTCCGCCTCACCTACCTCGAGCCCAACCTGCTCTCCACCGCCGAGCTCAACCTGCAGAGCGCCAAGAGCGAAATCGAAGAGTTCAGCAAGCGCGTGCTCCGCATGTACACCTTCCTGCCGGGCCTCCGCACCGCCAAGAGCGACGAAGAGTTCGATGGCCTCATGGAGCGCATCGCCAAGTATGAAGGCATCACCGACCGCATGGAGATGGAAATCTCCAAGTTCCTCACCCGTGTGGGTTCCGGCGACATCTCTGAGCACGGTTCCGAGCGCATCAGCACCATGCTGCGCATCATTGATAACCTCGAGTCCATCGGCGACACCATCTACCAGATAGCCATGACGCGACAAGCTAAGCGCGAAGACGCTGTGCACTTCGATGCCGGCCTCAACGCCAATCTGGAGGAGATGCGCGCGCTGGTACAGAAGGCTCTCGACGTGATGGATAGCAATCTGCACGACTATGACCATGTGGACCTCGATGCCGCCTATGCCGCCGAGCATGCCATCAACGCCGAGCGCGACCGCCTCCGTGCGCAGCACCTCGACGCCTTGAAACTTGGTGTCTATGACTACGCCATCGGCAACGCCTACAGTAGTCTCTACGCGCTCTACGAGAAGCTGGGTGACTACGTCATCAACGTCTCCGAAGCCATCGACAGCAGCCGTAAGCACGCCGACGATTAATTATTATAGTTATATTAGGTGCCCTACCTAACACCGTCTGTTCTTTTACTTTTTTTCTACTGTTCTTTTACTGTTCTTTTAGAATTTCTAAAAGAACAGTAAAAGAACAGTGGTTAAATACTTGAGAAACAGAGGGCTTTACCGCCAGCGGAGCGTTTCGACGAGGTGCTCGATGTCGGCTTGCATGTAGTCGATGACAGGGGCCAGCGAGTCGTTGTTGGGGGTGGTGTTGAGGTAGAGGGCACCGCGCAGGAAATGGCGCGTGCTGTCGGTGAGC
>JAEEGL015094890.1_pt1 | contig 12791 bp, 12 predicted proteins | sample 9134231 | NCBI WGS metagenome assembly JAEEGL01 (sample SAMN16246548, study PRJNA631951) | gut metagenome | biome: gut microbiome; feature: rumen; material: fiber-attached | host: Bos | place: Iran: Karaj | collected 2018-10 | reverse complement strand
TCTACTTATCACCCCTGAACGGCTTGCCGCCCTTGAAGGGCCTGCCTCCTTTGAACTGTCCGTCACCCTTGAACGGCTTACCGCCCTTGAACGGCCGGTCACCATTGAATGAACGGTCACCCTTGAATGGCCTGTCACCATTGAATGAACGGTCGCCCTTGAACGGCCTGTCACCATTAAAAGTTCTGTCGCCCCTGAACGGTTTTCTGTCCCCAAAGGGCTTTCTGTCATCAAAGGAGTCTCTGTCATCAAAGGACTTTCTCCTGAAGCGGTCTCCGTCTCTCTTCTCCAGGCTTCTGAAGCGGAATCCCAGAATGTCGGCTTCCTCGTTGCTTTCATTCTCTTCCTTTCTCTTCTCATAGTCACGCTTCTGCCATGAGCGGCGCTTCTCGGCCATCTTCTGCTTCTCTTCCTCTGTCTTTACTATGCCGCCCTCCTGACGATATTCCTTGAGCTTTCCGTCAAAGATGGCATATTTCCTGTACTCACACTCCAGCGAGCCGTTATAGAGAGGCACCTTCAGCGAGGGCTTCAGTCCTATCTGCTGGAAACACTCTTCCCTGTATGACAGCACCCAGGCCTCGCCTCCCAGGAAGGCATGCTTCAGGCGCTCACCTATCATTCTGTAGGTCTCCATCAGGTTTGACGTTGAGATGCGCTCTCCGTAAGGCGGGTTGGTCACCATCACGGCGCGCCCTTCTATGCTCTGGAAGTCCCTAAAGTCCTTCTGCTCAATGGTGATATCGTTGGATAATCCCGCAGCCTTCACATTGTTCTTAGCCATATTGACGGCCTTGAAGTCTATGTCATATCCGTAGATGTGGTGGGTGAATTCCCTCTCCTGCGAGTCATCGTTGTATATCTCGTCAAAGAGCTCGCTGTCATAGTCGGCCCATTTCTCAAAGGCATACTGCTTTCTGAATACTCCCGGAGCGATATTCCTTGCTATCATCGCCGCCTCAATGGGTATAGTGCCCGAGCCGCACATGGGGTCATAGAAGTCGCACTCTCCCTGCCATCCGGTCATCATGATCATTCCGGCTGCCAGCACCTCGTTGAGCGGAGCCTCTACCTGCTCCTGCCTGTAGCCGCGACGGTGCAGGGATTCGCCGCTGGAGTCAAGCGATACGGTGGCGTCCTCATTGTGTATGTGGATATTCAGCCTTACGTCCGGGTCGCTCACCGAGATTGCGGGACGCTTGCCCGTGCGCTCTCTGAACTGATCGACTATCGCGTCCTTCACCTTGTAGGTCACGAAGCGCGAATTGCTGAACGTCTCGCTATACACTACCGAGTCAACGGTAAATGTCTTATTCTCACCGATATACTCACTCCAGTTTATCTCTTTGATTGCATCATACACCTCTTCTGCTGATGCTGCCGTGAAGCGCTTGATAGGCTTCAGTATGCGTATGGCGGTGCGCAATGAGAAGTTTGCGCGATACATCATCTCCTTGTCGCCGCGGAACGATACCACGCGGCATCCCTTCACAACGTCCTTTGCACCCAGAGCATTCAGCTCGTCACACAACAGATCTTCAAGACCCATGAAGGTCTTTGCTATCATTTCAAATTCCTGTTCCATCTTCAAATCCCTTCAGGATCTTAACATTTTTATAAATTTTACTTCCTGGGGCTACATTCTCCGTAACCCACTTGTTTGCTCCTATAACGCTTCCCTTGCCAATGGTGATGCGGCCCAGAATGGTGGCGTTGCTATATACTATCACATCATCCTCCAAGATAGGATGGCGGGGAATGCCCTTGATTGGGTTGCCGTTTTCATCCAGCGGAAACGAAAGCGCCCCGAGCGTAACACCCTGATAGAGCTTCACATTGTTGCCGATGATGCATGTGGCGCCTATCACTACGCCCGTGCCGTGATCTATCGTGAAATGATGACCTATCTCTGCCGCGGGGTGAATGTCTATGCCCGTCTCCGAATGGGCCAGCTCCGTAATCATTCTCGGGATAAGCGGCACGCCGAGCAGATGCAGCTCATGAGCCAGACGATAGTTCACCAAAGTGCGTATCACGGGATAGCAGCAGATTATCTCGCTGAATGATGTGGCTGCAGGGTCACCGTTGAAGGCTGCCTCCACGTCTGTCTTCAGCAGGCAGCGAATGTCAGGCAATTTGCTCACTATGGCCTCTGAGATTTCTATGGACTTCTGGCGTATCTCGTCGGTAGCGGGGTGACAGCCCTCGTAGCATAAGCCCGCTATGACCTGCTTCTTCAGTATGCGAAAGAAACTCTCTATCTCTACACCTATGCGATACTTCAGCGTTTCCTGTCTCACCTTGTTGCGCCCAAAGAATCCGGGAAACAGAATGCCGCGTACTATCTCCATCATCTCTTTCAGCGCATCGCTTGAGGGCAGAGGCACACTCTCTTTCACCTGGTGCGACAACCCTGCGAGATTCTCAGGTGCCGACAGCTTTTCAACAGTATCCGGGAGGACAGTCTCAATGTTGCTTATCATAAATTCTTCTATTTTTTTCTAATTCGCGTGCAAAGGTACGATTAAGTTTTGAGATACACAAGAAAAAGTGCTTGCATTTTACATTGGCGCTTGCGTTAAGTTGCTTATCTCTTTGCGTTAAGTTGCTTATCTCCATGCTTTAAGTTACTTATCTTCCCTGTTGGGGGCGCGGGAGGGGGTGAAACTGGGGCATGTATCGGCGGAGGATTTTTTCATGCTGCAAAGTTACAAACATCCCTTTGCGGTTTACGAATACTTTGGCAATTATTTTCAAACATTTTTTTCAATGGTGACAAACGATGATGACAATGTGGTCATTTGGTCATTTGGTCATTTGTCAAAATCGAAAACGGATGCTGTCAAAACCGTCACTATAAATAAAAAATATATTTTTATTTATAGTGAGCAAAATAACCACTTTCCGAAATCGAAAATGACAAATGACCAAATGACCAAATGACCACCTGACAAGTACAGTTGTCTGCAATATAGAAAAGCAAAGTGAAGCACATAGCTCCCTGATGCCTTAACAATACAAAAAAGCACGGTTTCATCGGCAAAAACAGCCATGAAATGTATGATTGTTTTCTCTTTTTATTCCTCATTTGCATGGGTAAAACCGACTCATCTGCTTGACATTTCGCAAGAGGAAAACGCCCTTTAGGGCGCGCTTGTATGAGGCGAGTGCCATAAATTTTCAATTTGATTTCTTGCATATCTCAAAACTTAATCGTAACTCTGACTTCGTCTAAGTTCTTGCGCTCCATTGGTGCTCAGGCGCTATGCGGAGTCCTCCGTCTTGGATATACAATAAAAAATGCAAGCACTTTTTCTTGCATATCTCAAAACTTAATCGTAACTTTGCAACCAATTATGACAAAAGACGTACAAACACTGGTAGATGCCGCCATAAAAGGTATTCAAGAGAAGAAAGGCCGTAACATAAAAGTTATAGACATGGAGGGCATGGAGGGCGTGATAGCCCAAGCTTTCGTAGTGTGTGAGGGTGGTTCGCCTTCACAGGTTTCGGCTATCGTGGATTCCGTGGAAGAGACTATGCTGAAAGACCTGAAGGAGAAGACCGTCAGAACAGCAGGAACGGAGAATTGTATCTGGGTAGCAATGGATTATGCCGACATAATCGTTCATATCTTCCTGCCAGAGGCAAGAGACTTCTATGACCTCGAGTCGCTGTGGGGTGATGCGAAAGTAACGGAAATAGAAGATATAGAATAGAAATTTGCAAATAAAATTGTACATTGTAAATTGTACATTGTACATGAAATAAATTGTACATAATATTATGCAGCAGAATAGTTCATTAAACAACACTCCGCCACCCAAGATGCCCCGGTTCAACATGAACTGGGTGTATATCCTCATCTTTGTGGTACTGGCGGTGATATTCTTCAGCGACACAGACAGCACCATCTCGCAAAGCTCTGCGTCACACCGCGCTTCGTACTCTAATTTCAAGGTGTATGTGAACAAGGGGTACGCCTCGAAAGTAGTGGTAAACAAGACTGAGGGCAAACTGAAGATGTATGTCTATTCGCAGTACATCCGCGATGTGTTTCACCAGTCAAAGAAGGATGCCGGAGACGACCCCTATGTGGAGGTGACCTACGGAAGCATTGATCAGGTGGAGACATACATTACCGCAAAGCAGGCAGAAGGGATATTCAAGGGCCAGCTGGAGTATGAGACGACCACGCGAAACGGCTTCATGGACCTGCTGCTGAACATTGCTCCGCTGGCGCTGCTGGTATTCCTGTGGTTCCTGCTGATGGGACGCTTCAGCGGAGGTGCCGGTGGAGGCATCTTCAACGTAGGGCGCACAAAGGCACGCATGTACGAAAAGGGTGAGAGCCTGGGCATTACGTTTAAGGACGTAGCCGGACAAGTGGGTGCCAAGCAGGAGGTGCAGGAGATTGTGGAGTTTCTGAAGAACCCGCAGAAATACACCGAGCTGGGTGGCAAGATACCCAAGGGTGCTCTGCTCGTAGGACCTCCCGGAACGGGTAAGACCCTGCTGGCAAAGGCCGTAGCAGGCGAGGCGGATGTGCCGTTCTTCTCTATGTCAGGATCAGACTTTGTAGAGATGTTCGTGGGCGTAGGCGCGTCACGCGTGCGCGACACCTTTGCTAAAGCAAAAGAGAAAGCCCCAAGCATCATCTTTATCGATGAAATCGACGCCATAGGACGTGCTCGTAGCAAAAATCCCGGATATGGCGGCAACGACGAGAGGGAGAATACCCTTAACGCCCTGCTGACGGAGATGGACGGATTTGGCACCAACTCTGGAGTGATAATCCTCGCAGCCACCAACCGTGTGGATATGCTCGACAAGGCGTTGCTGCGCGCAGGACGCTTCGACAGAGAGATACATGTGGATTTGCCTGACCTGCCTGAGCGCAAGGAGATATTCCAGGTGCATCTGCGCCCCATCAAGGTAGATGCGAGCGTTGACATCGACCTGCTGGCACGACAGACACCGGGCTTCTCGGGCGCCGACATCGCTAACGTGTGCAACGAGGCAGCACTTATTGCCGCGCGTCACGACTCAAAGGTGGTAACGAAACAGGACTTCCTTGATGCGGTAGATCGTATCATCGGTGGATTGGAGAAAAAGACAAAGGTGATGACGGCAGAAGAAAAGCGCGCCATAGCCCTGCATGAAGCCGGTCACGCCACCTGCTCGTGGTTCTGCCAGTATGCTAACCCCTTGATAAAGGTGAGCATCGTGCCGCGTGGACGGGCTCTGGGTGCTGCATGGTATCTGCCAGAAGAGAGACAACTGACCACAAAGGAGCAGCTGCTGGACGAGATGTGCTCGCTGATGGGCGGCAGAGCAGCAGAGGAACTCTTCACCGGACATATCTCCACAGGCGCCATGAACGACCTGGAGCGGGCAACCAAGATGGCACAGTCGATGATAGCATTCTACGGCATGAGCGAGAAACTGCCTAATATCTGCTTCTATGACAATAATGAGTACTCTTTCTCTAAGCCTTATTCTGATGAGACAGCAAAACTCATAGACGAAGAGACGCTGAAGCTGGTCAACGAGCAGTATCAGCGCGCCAAGGCATTGCTGGAGGAGCACAAGGAAGGACACAATGCCCTCGCCGAACTGCTGATACAGAGGGAGGTAATCTTTGCCGAAGACGTAGAGAAGATTTTCGGCAAACGCCTCAGCACCTCAAGGTCAGAGGAAATACTGAACTAACGCTCAAACACTTAACGCTCAAAGTTCAAAGCTTAGTCACTTTGTCTATTGCGTCGCAATTTAATTGCGACATACAGCAAGCCAGCAAAGCAGAGCAAGAACGCTTAATCACTTTGTCTATTGCGTCGCAATTTGATTGCGACATACAGCAAGCCAGCAAAGCAGAGCAAGAACGTTTAATCACTTTGTCTATTGCGTCGCAATTTAATTGCGACATACAGCAAGTATAAATTCATAATTGACCTTTCTCTCCCCTAAGGGAGGGAGTCATAAGGGTACTTTAAATCATACATTTTGCTTTGAATACGTTTATTGTAAGATCCATAACAGGAATCCTGTTTGTTGCCGTCATGCTGACGTGCTTTCTGCGCCCATTGGCAATGGTGCTGCTGTTCACCCTCATCACGGGGATGACAATATGGGAGTTTACCGGACTTGTGAACGCCAGGGAAGACGTAAACACAAACCGTTTCATCTGCACAGCCAGCGGAGTGTTCCTCTTCATCGCCATAGCAGGCTACTGCTGGGGCATCGTGAATGCATCTGTATTCATACCCTATCTACTCACGGTTGTCTATCTGTTTATCAGCGAGCTATATACCGGTAGCAAGAACCCTCTGAACGACTGGGCTTACTCCATGATGTCGCAGATGTACGTTGCCCTACCCCTTGCCTGCATCAACGTGCTGGCTTTCCGTACTGTGATAACAACGGGAGACATCGTTTACAACATGCTTCTGCCAATGAGCATCTTCATCTTCCTTTGGATGAATGATACCGGTGCCTATCTCACAGGCTCAATGATAGGACGCCACAAGCTGTTTCCGCGCATCTCTCCGGGCAAGACCTGGGAAGGCAGCATAGGCGGCGGCGTGCTGGTGCTCATCGTGGCAGCACTCATAGCCATGATAGACCATTCACATTGGCTCGTCAACATGGGCCTGACCTATACAGACACAGCCCTGAGCACCCCCGAATGGATGGGATTAGGCCTCACGGTGGTATTCTTTGGCACATGGGGAGACCTCGTAGAGAGCCTCTTCAAACGCACTCTGGGCATCAAAGACAGCGGAAAAGTGCTTCCCGGCCACGGAGGAATGCTCGACAGGTTTGACTCATCCCTGATGGCTCTCCCCGCAGCAGTAATCTATGTTTACACCATCACCTTGGCAGGAATTTAAAATAATTAATAATGCAAAATGCATAATTACTTCTTTGTCTATTGCGTCGCAATTTAATTGCGACAAACAACGATGACTAAAAACGCTTAATGCAAAATTAATCCTTTGTCTATTGCGTCGCAATTTAATTGCGACACTACATACAACGATGATTAAAATTACAGACATAACCAAGTCTTTCGGGCACCTTCAGGTGCTCAAAGGCATAGACCTTGAGATAGGTGACGGCGAAGTGGTGAGCATCGTAGGCCCCAGCGGAGCTGGAAAGACAACGCTCCTGCAGATTATGGGAACTCTGGACAAAGCTGACTCGGGAACGGTAGAAATCAACGGTACCGACGTTACAAAACTGTCAAGAAACAAGCTGTCTGACTTCCGCAACAAGCACATAGGCTTCGTCTTCCAGTTCCACCAGCTGTTGCCCGAATTTACCGCAGAAGAGAACATCATGCTCCCCGCGCTGATAGGCGGCATAAAGAAGAGCGAAGCACAACAGCGTTGCAAGGAGTTGCTGGAGTTTCTGAATCTCTCAGAGCGTGCTAAACACAAGCCCGCAGAGCTGTCAGGCGGCGAAAAGCAACGCATAGCCGTAGCAAGAGCTCTCATCAACAATCCCGCAGTAGTCTTTGCCGACGAACCGTCTGGCTCGCTCGACACAAAGAACAAACAGGAGTTGCACCAGCTTTTCTTTGCCCTGAGAGAGAAGTATGGCCAGACATTCGTCATCGTCACCCACGATGAGGAACTTGCCTCTATCACAGATCGCACCATTCACATCATCGACGGCAAGATATGTTAGAACTCTTCACTACATTCCTGCGCATAGGCCTCTTCACCATCGGTGGAGGCTATGCGATGTTGCCGCTCATAGAGCGTGATGTAGTGGAGCGTCGAAAGTGGATAGAACGTGAGCAGTTTCTTGACCTCGTAGCCATAGCACAGTCATGCCCGGGAGTGTTTGCAATAAACATCTCCATCTTCGTAGGCAACAAAGTCAGCGGCACTCGCGGAGCCATCTGCGCCTCCTTGGGCACTGCCCTACCCTCGCTCGTAATCATCCTGCTCATTGCAATGTTTGTCAGGGGAGCAGAGAACGTGGGGTGGTTCAGCGCCATCTTTGCAGGCCTGCGTCCCGCTGTAGTAGCCCTCATAGCCATTCCAACATGGAACATGGCGCGAGAGGCACATATCTCTCTCTTCAACTGCTGGATACCGATAGTATCAGCGCTGCTCATATATGCCCTGGGAGTCAATCCCATATACATCATCCTCGCAGCAGGACTCGGAGGGTACATCTATGGCCTGATGAAAGACTGAAGGCTAATTCATAATTCATAAATCATAATGCATAATTCATAATTAATCCTTTGTCTATTGCGTCGCAATTTAATTGCGACATACAACGATGATTAAAAACGCTTAATGCAAAAATAACATAATCCTTAACTCCCCGCATTCACGTCCCTCCCCCAAGGGGGGAGCCAGAGGGGGGCTTTCCCAAGGGGGGGAGCTGGAGGGGAGCTTTTAATTCAATGATCTATCTTTCACTTGCATATACCTTTTTTATAATAGGCCTCTTCGGTTTCGGTGGTGGCTACGGAATGTTGTCGCTCATACAGCACGCCGTAGTGGTGGAGCATCATTGGATGACGTCAGCCGAGTTCACTAACATCGTAGCCATCTCCCAAATGACCCCAGGTCCTATAGGCATCAACTGTGCCACCTATTGCGGCTACAAGACTATAGAGGCTGCAACAGGCTCAATGACTATGGGAGTATTGGGAAGCCTCACAGCAACGCTGGCGCTTGTGCTGCCAAGCTTCATACTGATGCTCACGATAAGCAAGTTATTTTTGCACTACATGCACTCGCGGATGGTAGAGAATATCTTTTCAGGATTAAGACCTGCTGTGGTAGGCCTGATGCTTGCTGCGGTACTGTTGCTCTGCAACGAAGACAACTTCAGCAATCCCACATCCTCCCCTTGGCAATTCTACGTCAGCATAGCCATATTCATCGCCACATGGGTAGGAGTGAAAATAGTAAAAATCAATCCCATAACAATGCTCCTCTACGCCGGCTTCGCAGGATTGCTGCTATTATACTAAAAGCGCAGAAATCCATGTGAAGCAATGTGAGATTCCTCAGGCTACTTCATGATATTTTATAACTGAAAGACTATCGGCAGGTTAACGAGCGTCTTGCAGGGTTTTCCTTTATTTTTTCCGGCTTCCCACTTGGGCATTAGCTTTGCCACACGCATAGCTTCGGCATCAAGCAATTTATGTGCCCCACGGGCAACTTTGAGATTGGAAAGGGTGCCGTCTTTCTCTACGATAAAGCTGATGACCACCTTTCCCTGTATCTTGCGCTTCATGGCCTGCTCGGGATAGACAAGTGTCTCCGTGAGCCATTTTACAAATTGGCTCATTCCACCTGGGTATTGCGGCAACTGTTCTACTAATGCCATCAACTCGGGGTCCTCTTCGTTGGGGTTGATGGGCGGCTGCTCTTCTGTCTGGGATAAGGAGTCACTCTCCTCTTCCTGCTTCGCTACATCAAGGTTTTCCGGGGGTAGTTCTGTGGTTTCGTCAACGACATTTAGCTTTGTTGACTCTTCCTGTACCGTCTCCTGTTTTGGTTGTTCGGCAGCAATCATGTCATCCTGTTCGTTGGCCTTCAGGTCAAGGTCCATCGTGAAGTCATCAAACGAATCTTCTATCAGGCTCGATATGCTGCGAAAAGGAATGAATAGCACCGCCACGAATAGCAATGTTACGCAACAAAAAGATGCGACGAGTATCAACGGACGTCGTCGCTCTATATCAGCTTTATGTGATTTCTTAGGAAGCAAATGGACGAATTAAAAGCCCCCTCTCTCTGCCCGAAGGTCATCTCTCCCCCTGGGAGGAGAGAAAGATTACAGGCAGGTATTTTTAGACGCTTCGTTTGGGGTTGAAAATACTGAATTAAACTGCTTTGTCTTTTGTTGAGCGTTTGTCACGATGGTAGGAACGATAGTCATCCAGTTCAATCTCCACGTTAGGCTCAATCAGCTCACAGGCTCTGGGCAACTGGAACTTCATGTATTTTATCGCTATGCCCCGCTCTATCCACATCGACTCATAGTAGGTACGTATGGACAGGATGTTCTTTGTCATCTCGTCTAAGCTGCTTACGGTTGACGGTGAATAGAGGTCACGTGTCTTGAAGAGCAGGGGCAGCTGATTGCCTTCTACGACATACGAGGTGTAGGTGAAGAGGAAATTGGAGTCGGTCTTGAGATGTATGAGCCCTCCATCCACGAGGAAGCGCCTGTAACGCTCAAGGAAATAGGTGGAAGTGAGTCGCTTACGCGGGTTCTTCATCTGCGGGTCAGAGAAGGTGAGCCATATCTCCTGCACCTCATCCTGGTCAAAGAAACGGTCGATTATCTCTATTGAGGTACGCAGGAAGGCTACGTTTTTCAGTCCTTTCTGCAGAGCCTCCGTAGCACCTGTCCACATCCTTGCTCCCTTGATGTCAACGCCGATGAAGTTTACATCGGGGAACATCTCTGCCAACTGTACCGTGTATTCACCCTTTCCACATCCTAACTCGAGGATTATTGGGTTATCATTCATAAAATAGCGCAACCGCCAATGTCCCTTCATGTCGAAAGGAACATTGTCGATCACGCTGTATGGATATTGGAACACATTCTCATAGCGTTCCATATCGGCAAACTTTGCCAGCTTTCCTTTTCCCATTTAGTCAATTACGACTCTTGTCCAGTTGTGGATATCTGGCTCTATGCCATACTGTATGTTGCGCAGCTTGGTATAGAGTTTCTCTGATACCGGACCTGGCTTATCACCAAAGACATACGACTTGCCGGTTTCCAAATCATCAATTCTGGATATTGGCGAGATAACAGCTGCGGTACCACATGCACCGGCTTCCTCAAAGGTTGACAGCTCTTCCTCAGGTATCTGGCGACGCTCTACGTTCAAGCCCAGATCCTCAGCCAGCTGCATCAGAGACTTGTTGGTGATTGAGGGCAGGATGGAGGTTGACTTTGGAGTGACGTATGTGTTGTTCTTTATACCGAAGAAATTGGCTGCGCCACACTCGTCGATGTACTTCTTCTCCTTTGCATCCAGGTAGAACTCGCAGGCGTAACCCAAGTCGTGAGCCTTCTTGTTGGCCTGCATAGAGGCAGCATAGTTACCACCTACCTTATAGATACCCGTACCGAGCGGAGCCGAACGGTCATGCTCGCGAATGATAACGTAAGGATTGGTAGAGAAACCTCCCTTGAAGTATGGGCCTACTGGGGTAACGAAGATCAGGAAGATGTATTCAGAAGCAGGATGCACACCCACCTGAGGTGAGATACCTATCAGCAAGGGGCGAATATATAGCGTGGCACCGCTCTCGTATGGGGGTATGAACTCCTGGTTGAGACGCACCACTTTGTCCACCATTTCGTTGAAGCGCTCTGTGGGCAGCTCAGGCATCAGAATTCCACGGCATGTTGACTGCAGGCGAGCCGCGTTCTCATCAGAACGGAACACACGCACCTTTCCGTCGGGACAACGATAGGCTTTCAGGCCCTCAAACGCCTCTTGGCCGTAGTGCAGACACGTAGCCGCCATGTGCATGGGGATTGTCTCCTCAGAAGACACCTCTATCTCACCCCATTTGCCGTTACGATAATAGCAACGAACATTGTAATTAGTCTTACGGTAACCGAAGCCAAGGTTACCCCAATCTAGCTTTTCCATACTATAATATGCTTTAAGTTCTTATATGTTATTATGCTTTGTATTTGCAAATTTACGTGCAAAGATACATCTTTTTTTTATAACAGACGAAATAATAACATTTTTTATACTTCGGACATAGTTTACGTAAAGCTATTGAACCGTAGTTTTCCCACCTTTCTTTATATATAGTCCTCTCTGGGGCTTGCCTTGCAGACGCCGGCCTTGCAGGTCGTAATAGACTTCCGCTTTATCTGTTTCGCAGCTCTTCACCTCGTCTATACCGGTAGTGTTATCTACATCAACGATGGTGAGAGAGGCAGGAAGGTTCTCTGCCCCAGCATCAGGTTGCATATACTGCTTGAATGGCGGAACCTCACAACTTTGCTTCAGCACAAAGCGGTCACCTTCTAAAACATAGACATTCTCTTTACTCTGGCGGCGATAGTTGTTAAAAACAGTCATGTTGGGCAATCCGCCCACCTGCAACATAATGGTGTTAAAGGTTCCTTCAGAAAACCTTACTGTTCTGCCAGCCAACGACGGATCGACACGCAAGAGACAGAAGCCCTCGCGACTGTCCACGGATTTGACGTGCAACTCTCCTTTGGACAAACCATAGTTCTCCTCATTATCGCATGGGGAGTAGCACTTTATCTTCTGGCTCACATCTTCTCCTGTAGCTACATCCGTCACAACATCTCCGAAAAAGTTATCATAAGGGAAAGCCAAAGAAAGCCAGCAGTTGGTTTCGTCTGCCTTAAAGGTATGCTGTAGGCCTACGTATGTGCTGATGTGTGGCATGATTCCCTGTGTGTAGAACGCCTCACTATCCGTGTTAAAGAACAACGTACTTTTCGCTGTCCCTGAACCGTCAACCACCAGACAATTGTCAAGACCAGCCGGTTGCGGCATATCCGCATAATACACGGTATTGGGGTTGGCATTAGGCTTCACCTGCTTCACACTTGTATTCTGAACCATAACGAAACTGGCATCCTCTGGGGTCACAAAGACCTCACAGTCATCATATCGCACCTCCGTACCGTCTTTCATATATGCGCTTATAACAGGTTTGACGGTATAGACATCAGAATATATTTCTTCCAATATGTGTCCGTCATTTCTGTACCTGAAGCAGAATACTACTTTC
>JAEEGL014277238.1_pt1 | contig 12791 bp, 13 predicted proteins | sample 9134231 | NCBI WGS metagenome assembly JAEEGL01 (sample SAMN16246548, study PRJNA631951) | gut metagenome | biome: gut microbiome; feature: rumen; material: fiber-attached | host: Bos | place: Iran: Karaj | collected 2018-10 | reverse complement strand
TATTGCGAGCCTCTTCCTCATCAGTGATGATGAACATATTCAGAGTATCTGCATTGACAGGATTGTTGTTCTTGAACATACCAGTCTCTTCAAGAGTAACCATCTTACTCATATCTGAAGCAGCGGTAGTATTCTTGTAGCCATTGAAGTAGTAGCAGTTACGCACATTACAAAGAACCTCCTCACGGTTATCACTTACATAGTTGTAAGACATAAAGTTGATTCCGAATACGCTTGCAACACCTGTATCTTCCTTGACATAGAACTTAGAAGTAGTCTCATCAATCATGACTGTAGTGCTTGCACTCTTAACATCATACTTGAGTACACTCTTCTCTGTTCCTGCAATATCTTCGGTAGCAGTTGTCATCTGATCCTTAGCAACAATACCTTCATCAACGATTCCAGTAGAATCAATGCTGTACACGAACAACTGGTCATTAGTATAAGCAGCATAGTTTCCGTAATATACAGAAGTATCCTTATACTTAGTATTGTCCTTGAGGTCATTCATCAGCTTGACAGCAACAACACCCTCTTCAGAGATAATATTGCTGACAGTCTTGTTATTTGCATCAGCCTTACCATCCTTGTTATATACGCTACGACCCTTGATCTTTTCGCTCTCAGACTTATTAGCCTTGAATGCCTTGTCAGTCAAAGCAACATAGCAGTAGTCATCAGCAAGACGACGGCCAGTGCTGACATCATATACTCCATAAAGGTACAGAGGCTCACCCTTGACCATTGTAATCTTGTTAGTTCCGGTACCGATAGAAGTAACTTCAGCAAACTCAGGAACCTTGACTGTAGTCACATAAGAAACTTCAGACATATTCAGAGCATCAGCATCATCCAGATAATAGACAGAAGTGTCAATACCGAGAGTTCCTGTAGAACCATCAAAGATAACAGACGGGAACTTGTTCTTCAGTTCCTTATTCTCAGTCTCACCCTTGATACCATTCTGGAATCCATGTCCGACCATATCAATAAGATAGCCCTTAGCAGGATCAACCTCAGTCTCGCCAGCCTCAGAGTCACCCTCTGAATTTCCGTCATAGTCATAAATCCAAGCACTCTTGCCGGACATATTACCAGTCTCGACATCCATACCGTTGAGGTCATAAGAAATAACTTCCATTGCCTCTTCATTGATAGACATCAGCACGCCGGTAATCTCAGTCTGTGCATTGACCTTATCCTTGATGTAGAGATAGTTACCCTGCTTGTCAGTAAAGTCAGGAATAATACAACCAGTCCAAGAACCGATGAATGAAATACCCTCTGCCTGTGAGAACTGGAAAATCTTGTCCTTCAAAATACCAGTCTGGTCGAAGTACTTGCCCCAGATAGAATCAGAAGAAAGAATAGGATAGTTAGACCAGTTGCCCTTGACAGCAACGACACGGATAAAGTAGTCAGAGATATAGTCTGACGGACGAATCCACTTGAACGGAATATTCTCAGTACCGCCGTACCACTCCTTGGCAGTGATATCATATCCAGTGAAGCCCTCAGGCTTGTAGCAAAGGATAGAAATCTCATCTGTTCCACAGTTTGCAAAGCTGATGAAGCTTGACTTCTCGAATGTAGAAGAACCTCCAACACCGAGACCGGCAGCAGTCACCTGAAGCAGATTGTGGTCAGAAGGAAGCCAGAAACGTGAACGGTCAAACAGAGAAGCATATGGAGTCTTTCCGACAAAAGGAATAGTAGCACCAGCGGAAGTGTCATATACTTCCTTATCAACAGTCTCAGCAAGATAGTCAACTTCACCGTATGTGATACCTGGGTCAGAAACTACAGGATTGCGCTTTCCAGCATCAAGTGAGAGAGTAGTCCAGTTAACCTGATCCGGACCCTCATAAGAGTCATCTACTTTAAGAAGATTGAGAGCAAGCACGGGACCGGCTGTCAGCATAGTGCGGGCATTACGGTTGAAATAACATCCCTTACCCTCCAACTTCGCATCTATGTCTCCGTACAACTTCTGTCTCTGTGAATCGTTCTGCAGGAAAACGGGACGGTTAAACGGACCCTTGCCTGAGAAACCCACGAGCAATCTGAGAGCCTGAGTCTGAGTTTCAGTCCTCTGAGACTCATCAATCTCAATAGTGTAAACACCAGCAGACTTGATTGAAGATAGATCGAGTGAAATTTTGCTCATATTATTTTCATTAAAAACATTTTTCTTTTCTTATTTATCATCACAAAGAAACAGACAAATCACACATTACTATCCGGATTTTGTGAAGAATGTGGAAGATTTACCCAATCTTGCGAATCAAATCAAATGTTTAACTGGTCAAAAAGACCAGACATTTCTTTATTTATCAATATGAAAAATGCAATAATGAAAAACTGTCGATTTCTTTTTTTTAAGAAACCGACAGATGAAAGTAAAATAAAAATGAAACAAATCAATTACATTACTTCAAAGGAATGTAAATATTCAGACCATTCTTAGCATGATTGATGTATGCATCAGGAGACTTAATCTTCTCAATAAGCCTGTCACGGATTCCACTGACTACATTGATGTTCTTCATAATATAATCAGCATCATTAGTATCCACATCAACCTCTACAGAAGGAGCAATCTTTCCGTTCCCCGGATGAAGCATATAAGGTTTGTTCTTCTTATCAGATAATGCTTTCAGAACAGCATCAACTACAAAAGCAATAATCTTATTGTCCTTATTAGTCTTTTCTTCCTCATTGATTTCATTCAACAGAGACTGTGCAATAGTCTGCTGCTTGTTGCAGTTATTATACTCTTTACCGCAGTCACACTTGCACTTGTCATTGGAAGCAGCCTTAGCATCAGACTTCTTATTATCCTTGTTCGTGAAAGTCTCAACATTCACATTGGCTCCGTCAAAATCTTTCTTTGTATAACGCTTGTCAGACTTGATGCCGAACAATGAATTGAACAAATCCTGCATATTGTTGAAAGTATCAACAACAGCCTTCTTGTCATCCTCATTCAACTTGTCAAACAAACCGCTAATCTTCTGCTTGCTGTTCTTATCAAAGTTCTCAAGATATGTGCTGAACTTGTTGGCATTCTCTTCACCGAACCACTCCTTCAAAATATTGAAGTTCTTACTGTCATTCTTCTTGTCCATATTATTTTCAAATATAATTTTTATCATCATCTATATATTGTACTCTGAATTTACTTTTGTGTTCTACTATACATCAAGCAAATTATATGCCAGTTGTCAATTTGTCACATACTATAATTCTCTAAATAAATTGCATCAAGCAAATTGTCAGAGAAATATTTCAACCAGTCAATCTTATAGTCATTTCCGTATTTCTGTCTGACATATAGAACAACATCATTGACATCCCATTTTTCCCTCTTCGGAAGATTCAAGTCTTTCTTCAGTTTCCCCCATAAGAACACATTACAGTGTTCCTTCATCTTCTCTATAGCATGCTTCTGGCCAGTCTTGTCTGCATCAAACATATAATAGAACGGTAAATCCACTGCCATATGCTTGTTTGCTCCGGCTGTCGCTATTGCATTGGGAAGCAAGAATGAGTCCATCGGTCCCTCTGTCACTATAATAGGTTTGTATACATTTACTTTATATACACCGAACAATGTACTGATAGTGTCAATCTCTTGCGGAATCACTATATCCGGTCTCTTGAAAAAATCAGAATACATCCTACCCAGATTATAAGTGAGAAAACGCTTACTCTTTGGTATATTCTTTCCGAGTCTTCTCAATTGACAACCAATGACACGTCTGTCACATATATTCAATATGACTATAGAATTCGTCTTAGGGTCATACATAAAATTATCAAAACCGAACTGTAGTCTTCCCAACAAATATTCATATCCCTGTTTCGCTATATATGTGTTCGATATTTCAACAAACTGAAGATATTCCCTGAATCCGTCTCTGTCTACTCCATATTTGAGAGCAAGTTCCTTACAGAACACATCAGCAGTAATCTCATTCGATGAACTGTTGATAGTCATTATGTCTGCATTCCTATGCTCCTGTACGAATTTCAATCCGGATAATGAAAGACTCTCATCAAAATCAGTCATAAACTGAGGAATGGTAGTAAATGCATTGCAATTAAAACATTTATAATGCCCAGCCCATTTTCCACGGATAAGTATATGCCCTCTTTTCTTATATACAGAAGTAGCAGAATCATGGCAATACGGACAAGCAACAACAAGTCCGTTAACATCTTTCTTTATCTGCTGTTTCTGTGGAGTAGTCGGAAATACTCTCCTTAGGATTCCAGCAGTCTTTGACTCAAGTTCACTGATGAACTGAGCGTCATTGTAATCGGGGTTATTATCAAATGTTGATATATCTAATGTCTGCATCTCTTTATAATTTCTCTGTATATTGTACTACAAAAACAAAAAATAGTTATATGGGTATAATATACAGATAGTTGTGATTTATACAATTATCACCATGATAAATACAAAAATTTAAAGTTATTAAATTGGAAATGAGAAAAATAATTTTACTTTTGATGACACTTATATGTGTCTGTGCATGCAACAAAAATGACGGCTTCGATGTCACTTATGAAGATGTCCAGCATATGAAGTTTGAGCAGACTTTCATTAAGACATTCGGTCAGCCGGCATCAAATCATGACTGGGGATTCGCTGATGCAAAGGTAGTGAACCTCGTGAATCCTGCTACCACACGTTCTCATAACGTGAACCGCAATGAATGGGCTGGACAATTCAATATTCCTGCTAATGTAACCGAGAATGAGAAAAACTTAGTTGTTACAGAATTCTCCAAGAAACGAGAGAATGTAGTAAATGAATATAATATCAATTTCACTGACTACTTTATCTATGAGGTTTATAAGGGAGAAGATGTATATAAAGATGGTTTCGGTCAGGATGTTCTCGGTTCGGATCATATGAACCATCTTCAAGTGAAAAAAGCAGAAGGCAGTTTGCTTCCCCCGGACAATGACTGTTGGGAACACGCAAATGACTTCAACAACGGAGACCACAGTGCAACATGGGGAACTATTGAGGGTGCTACTCTGATGCTCAATTCCGGTACTTTAGACTTTGCATATCATAACAGTACTGACAGCAAGTATCACTATGAGTACATTATTATTCCCGGAGAACAAATTGATGCAAGTCTTGCTGGTTTCTACTATGTCGGCTTTGATTTCTGCGCTTCACATCCAGCCGGACAGGAAGCAAACAAGAACATGGATGTATCCCGGAATTGGGTATTTAATGACTGGATTTTGCGAATTTCGCCGGCACAGTTCAAAGCAGCAAAAATGATTATTGCAGAGGACTTGGGGACGGAAAATTCTGACTACGACTACAATGATGTAATTTTTCTGGCAACGATAGTTCAGCAATGGCTCGCTGAATACAATGCAAACAAAGAAGTTGCACATATTACATTGAAAGCCGCTGGAGGAACACTTCCTCTCTATATAGCAGACAAAGAAGTCCACGAATTATTCGGAGTTCCAGTAAATACAATGGTCAATACAGGACTTGTAAGCAAGCCAACAATTCAATTCACTGTTGTACTTGGGGATATAGATTGGAATAATCCGAGAAACATCAAAGATATTCCCATCCGTGTACAGACTGACAAAGGTATGATTACTCTTCAGTATAATGTCGGAGAACCTTCAGAAAAACTCTGTGTAGATGCTGATTATGAGTGGTGTACAGAAAGACAACCAATTCAGAACAAATATCCAGATTTCAAACGCTGGATAACTGACAGAGATGCTAATTGGTATGACGTAAAATAATATAAATGCTTTTATTCAATAAGAAAACTGCTGATGAATTACTCACCAGCAGTTTCTTTTCTGTATTCAATCATCTTTTTAAGAATATCATGCTTTCTTGAGAGATTATATTTCATTATGTCATCGAATTCCCAGAATCTTGTATATAAAACATAATATATTGCTGTGTAGACATTTGCCTGAAAATCATATACAAGATTCTCCATCCATTTGACAAACTATCTACAAAATTCCATGTCATTATTTGTTATAAATTTCTCAAGAACTTCTTTCGGAATATTGTAATCTTCAGACATATTCTTATTTTTATATTCTTCAAGTGTTGTTATTACTTTCTGAATATGTTCTTTTGATATGCTTATTTTGGTCTTGAACATATTATAAAACATAAAGAAATATGCTATCGGCAGAACAACGTCATACCAACCGACTCCAATAGTGTCTCTTATATCTCCAATCATAGATTTCATCTGTTTAACAAAATGAACTGTTTGTGTGTAATTGAATAATTTAGCACACCAATCACTATAATTCTAAACATTCACAGTTCTCTTAAATATAGATTCATCACTCATACTATTAATAGTTTCAGCAACTTCACTGACTCTCTATGATAATTCGGAAAACCCGAATATATACATATACTTCTCAATATTATCATATGCAAATGTATTATTCCGGAACTTAAATATATGCTCAATATCAGTATTTACCATCTTCTTGTTCCTCGTTATATCTACATTAAGACCATAATTTTGTCTGATATGAACAAATTCATGTCTTAATTTCGGAACAATAAGATAAAAGTCATAATCATCATCAAATGCTTCACTGAATGTTTTATTCTATTTTGCCAAATTAATTCTGTGTTTCATCATATTCAACATTGACTCTATAGCATATTCATTTGCACTGATAACAACACAATCTGGGTATTCTGCTCTATCATTCACTCTGAAGAACAAATTGGGAATTTCTACATATTCATATTTGACATATATAGGAAATGCTTTGAAGTTTGAACATAAATCTATAGTAGTTGCTTCTTTTCTTGGAACTGCTACACCATAATTTGAAATGAATGAATATCCTGAATCAAAATCTTTCAGTTTCTTCCTTGATTCAAAGTCATTGAATATATGCTCTGATATATCATCAATAGCATTTTTTGAACCTTTATAATAATGACTTGCTTCATTCAGAACATTATAATTATCAATGATGTTATTTACTAATAATGTGTATGGTAAATTTTTCTAATACCAGCTCATAAACTTAAAATATTTCATTTCTTTATTTATCTCAGTTATTTGTGATTATTGCCACAAAATCTTCAAAAATATTTGAAATATTTCACTCAAATACACAAAATTACAGATTTATAGAGATAAATATTAAAATCAGTTTTGATGATTATGATGAGAAATGTTTGTTTTGTTCCAAAAATTTAAACATATCAGAAAATAAATGAAGCGGAGATTGCAATTAAGCAATCTCCGCTTCTTGAATAATATATAGTGATAATGTGTTGTGCTAATTAGAATTAGCCGAGAATATCACCAAGAACATCATTCAACTGGATACCACCACCGGGTGCAGCAGCAGGAGCATCCTGCTTTGGTGCAGCAGCCGGTGTAGCAGAACCGAGAATGTCATCAAGGTTTGGCATACCAGTGCTTGCGGCGAATCCAGCATTCTGCTCAGGAACCTGAACCGGAGCACCCATCTGAAGTCCAGCAAGAGGATCAGTAGCAGGCTTCTGTGGTGCAACAGGATTCATAGGAGCAGCACCCATATTCAATCCAGCAAGAGGGTCATTGGATACCGGAGTAGCAGCCTGTGGCTGTCCATTTCCGAAACCACCCTGGAATGCTCTCTGTGAAGCAGCAATGCTTGCCTGTGGATTACGAGCAATGTTAATTACATTCATAGCCCACTCGCGGTCTGCATCACTCAGAGGATGATACTGATACTGCTCAAGATCAGGACCACTCTTCAGCCACTCATTGACTGCGGCACGGAAATTCTCATTCTTAATGCTGTCTGCATTGATGGGAACATACTGGATGCCTGTCGGAGTCTGTACTGGACACTTAACCTTAGTAGTATCGTCCTTGCTGTCATAGAAACGAGACTCATCTGTATTGTCAAATCCGCCCTTCTCAATCACCTTAAGAAACAGGTAACGTCCGCTTATGAGACTGAACGGAGAAACCGGAGCCTCATTAGGATTAGACGGATTAGTCTCATTGTCAAGCAAAGCTGCAATCTTGGTTCCGAAACGATATACAAGAATCTTTCCTTCAAGCTGAGGCTCAGACGGACAAGAAAGAACCTGTACCAGAGCAGCATAACGCAACTTGCGTGAGAACTGCTTTGAATTTTCCTTCAGAATGGGATCCGTACTGTTACGCAAATCAAAGAATGTCTGTGTGAACGGACTTGGCTCATTGACCGTAGATGGGTCATCAAGCTCTTTCTTCTCACCAGTCATCTTGTTCTCAAGAAAGACTGTGTACTTGCTTACCAGTGAGCCAGACTGAGGATTCTTCCAGAATGGCAGGAAACGCAGAGTTGCCTTATAAACCTTGTCTGCGGCCTTCCTTGCACGAGGACGGAACTCAAACTGAGCAGCATTGTCACTTTTCTGATTCGGCTGTTCTACTTTAACACTTACATCAAATAAATCTTCCATAACTTAAACTTAAAAATACTTTTTATAATTTACTTTTTTTACTTTTTCAATTTCTTACTTACAATCAAATTTCTGTTTCTCTAAAAATATTACTTACTTTCTTTTCTTTAGTTTAATCAGAACAGAAGATAATTTTTGTAGTTTATCTTCTCATCTGAATATTATATCTTGTTTCTTGAAATAGTTTTAATTTCTCTAAAATTATTTCTTTGAATTTGTCTTCTTTGTTGTTTTCTTTGTGCCGGTCTTTTTAGCAGAAGAATTAGTTTTCTTTGCTGTTGCTTTCTTCTCAGTAGTCTTCTTTGTTGTATTCTTGGCTGATTCTTTCTCATCTGCAACCTCTTCTTCAGCAACTTCATCAGTTCCGCATTCAATAGTTACTGGACCAGCAACATTAATCACATATTCTCCAGTTTCTTCATCAAACCCATCTTTGTTGACAGAAAGTTTCTCATTCTCATCTTTTGCATCAGCATCATCTACTACAACTCCGACTGCAACATCATCACTGTCAGCATCATCGAATTTCACGTCATCTACACTGATTTCATCAACCGGGTTTTCGTCTGTCGGTTCTGAACATCCGTATAAAGACTCTTCCTCATTTTCATTCTCATTAGCCTCTACATTAGCAAGGAATTCTTCATCACTCATCTCCATTCCGGAACCATATAGACCCGCTGTATTATCTTGATGAGGATAACCGAATATATTCTCCGGCTGCTTTTCAGCATCTTCAACAGGAGCAACAACAGCAGCATCTCCGTTTATCACATCAAGTTTCTCTTCTTGTACAGGAGTCTCATTCAGTTTAACTTCAGGAAGTTCTTCTTCCTCCATCTGACTGACTTTCTTCTCCCATAACTTTGAAATCTTTTTGTTATATGCAATCTGCTGTTCCATAATAGAATTCTGTCTTGCAGTCATCATCTGCTGCGGGTTGTTATATACATTCATCTGTCTCTGGTTCCTTGTAATGACAACGGGAGCAGCATCCATATAAGTATAAGGACTCTTGTTCTGTGAAGCGGTATTCTTGTTTGGATTCTTGATAGTCCTCGTATAACTCTGGTTATAGTTCTTCCAGTCGTCATTCTCAATCTGCGGAGTTGACGAACCGATAGCACCAATGTAATTATTACTGTTTTTAGCCATGTCTTTAATAACTCTCTATTTCTTTATTTATCTCAGAAAAATGAGGAATGTTTATGTAAATAACAACCACTCCTCAAATTATAATGCTGATTTAAAATATTTTCTAAATATCAAATATACATACGGAACTTCCTGACAATCTTGCTCCAGTTGATTTCCTCAGTCTTGAATACCTTCTTGTATATAACTAATATATAATAGAAGAAATCAATCACTTCATCAATCGTCTTGAACACGATATCTGTCTTCAGTTCATATTCACCATATCCGTTATCAAGGAACTCAAACTCATTCCTATAATATTCCAGAGCAATTCTCTCAAGAACCTTGTCCATTCTCACCACATCCTCTTCTGGAGAAAGTGAGATAAAGTCTTTTTTCAATAGACGGATTGCACTAAGCGGAACAGGAGCGAAAGTACCCTTGTTGAAATACTTGTTATATGTCTGCTTTCCGAGTACGCTGATGATGAACTCAAGTCGGTTTTCCTTGGCTTTCTCTTCTGCCTTTCTCAGCATATTGGCATCCTTGAGAATCTTGTTCATCTGGTATGTACTGTCCTGATATGACTCACATACACCATATATATACTTATTAATCTTCATCTTATTATTAAATATTAAATCAAATTTTATCACCAGTATCTTACGGGATATTCATTATATGAATATCTATATCTTGTCACACCCTCATCATCCACATATCTTATATATTCACAACTTGGTCTCATAAATGAACAGCAGAACCTCTTCAGGTATTCATAATATACTTTATTGTTGCAGTCATTGTTGTACCACTGTCCGTCTTGGAACTTCTTGTTGTTATATGCGATTTCCCAATCCTGGTCGGCTCTGTATTTCGTCTCCGTCGAATATGTCATCCTGAAACATTTCTGAACTGCCTTACACACGAAGAATATATGCTTATAACAATAAATTCTCAATGCATCAAGAAATGTATAGTGTCTTGTATATATATAACTATTATCTCCCTTGACATAATACGGCTTCGGATCTTCCACTCCCAAATCTGCCATAGCATTGAATGTCATATACAATACAGACACCATCTTCTTCAGATATGCTGAATTCTTTTCATCATGTGTTCCGATAACATTTGCGAATTTCCTTATTGGAATTTTCTGTATAACAAGCTGGTTGTCCTGATAAGTCCTCGTATAGAACTTCTTATCAAAATATGTTATAAAATCTTGCTCAAGATTCAGTTTCTCTATACACCACCGACGATATAGTTCATCATCAGCATACAGTTCTTTATATTCCTATAACTGAATAACCACGCCACTTGAGAGAGTTATATCGCCTTCATCATTCACAGAACTCTCAAGAGACTCATATATGTTATGTCTTATCCTGTTTTTATCAAACTGCCTATAATTCTCTGTACTTCCTATATTATAGTCTGCTCTTACATATTTCACAGAACCATATCTCAGCCTGACTACATCCTTAGTCACAGAGTCGATAATCCACACATATTTCGTGTCTACTCCGTCATCAGTAAATGTCAGGTTACATACTACACCGGTATGCATCTGCTTGTCTTTCGGAGAGAAACCTTTTACAAAATCACCAACAAAGAATACGTCATCAGCCATTTTCTCCTTACGCTTTACTTCCGGGTCATTACCTTTCATCTGTAAAGTCGTGTTAAACGGCAATATACGGTACTAGAAACCGTACTGATAGCGGTCTCCATTCACACCAGTATTGCCGACCGGATGCATTGACATGCTTTCCTCAAGCAAGTCACATTCTTTGTCAAAGTCAAAATTCTCCTGTATAATCGGTTTCTTCATCAGACAATCAAATCAGTCAGATTTTCTACACAACCTGACAATATACACATATTTGTGTACAGTCTCAAGGAATCCGGAAGTCGCATTGCGGCAACCCTCATATTCAACACCATCCTTATGACATTCAAGCCAGTTATTCACACAAATCTTCAGTTCATTGATAATCTCAAGAGGATCATTGGAAACAGGAAGAGAAATATGTGTGAATTCCTTTCCGGAGAACTGCCCGATAATAGACTGTATATTCTCTGCAATAGCATCCTTATACTCTTCAAGTTCATTACAGAAATCATCCAGAGCACGATGATATGACATATTGTCAGCAGCCCAGTGCAAAGCACGGAACTTATCAGCAAATGCGATAATCTTAGTCACATAGACAACATCATCACACTGCTTCTCATCACAGCCACAATCCTCACAGTCATCACAAATCTGCTTGATATCAGCTACATACTGAACCTCTTCAGGAGTAATGTTCTGTGTGATATATTTAACTGCATCCTTAGAAAGCATAGGAGTATAATTCATATCTTCCATTATTAAAAATCGAAATCATTCTTTTCTCTATTTATCATCTTAACAATAACTATTTTGACACAAACCGATATAATATGTAGTGGAAGAAATTGTATTCATAGACTTGAATGAGCATCCCGAATTCGATATGGATGTCTTGCTGAAGAAATGTGCAGCTGCAAAAATAGAGCCGTTCATCAGCAATATCACTTTTTGCCCGATTCTGATTGCTTATATCACTCAAGACAAGAAGAAAGAGATAGAAATACAGAATACAAATACTGGTTTCTTCAATTCATTATCAAAGAAATACAAACTAACTGAAGCAATTGATGCAGAAGATTTCTTTGAGAAAACACTTTCACTAAGAAACAATAGTCGATTAACTTCAAATGCATTATTCTAAATGAACTACATAAGTAACAACTGGCAGGAACTTTCCAACAAGAAGCAGAACAACATATCTGATATGAACAGATTGATGTCTCTTGCCAATATGGATATTGATGACTATTCAAAGATTCCCATCATCATATATAATGACTGGAAGATTCTGCTTCAGATGAATGACAGTCCCGGTCCGTACAAGAATATTCTGAATGCAGACAGAAGACTGAAATTGCTGCTTGATATACGGAAATGGGAGATAACAAATAAGTTCAAAGTTTGATTTATATTTTTTTAACACAATAATTTAAGATGAGAAATAATTTTCATAAGAAATCGACTGAAGAATTGAAGAAGATGTTTGAAGAAGCAATGCAGAAAGTTTCAAACATCTATTTCACATGTTCAGGTCACGGT
>JAEEGL014001802.1_pt1 | contig 12791 bp, 10 predicted proteins | sample 9134231 | NCBI WGS metagenome assembly JAEEGL01 (sample SAMN16246548, study PRJNA631951) | gut metagenome | biome: gut microbiome; feature: rumen; material: fiber-attached | host: Bos | place: Iran: Karaj | collected 2018-10 | reverse complement strand
TGTTCGCGGTAGATCCCGGGAGCAACGATGACCTCATCTCCGGGCTTTGCGATGCGCGCGGCATCGTCAATGTGCTTAAACGGCATGTTTTTGGAGCCGTCCCCGTCTTTGGAAGCGCTGGTTGATACGTAGTAGATCATACGTCCTCCTTATCCGATCCGATCGATCTGAAAAAAGAAATGTTTACCGGTTGGTGTATCGTTAAACAATCACAAAATACCCATGTTTTCATACTATATTACGGCGATCGTGCTTGTCAATGTTTATTTTTTGTTGTAACCTGTATATGATTTTGTCATTGTATCTGTATTCGGGCATTGTTTAACGTTTTTTCGTCAGCGGGAGGAATGCCGATGCAAGCGATCACCTATCCTGACACCGTCGAACGCTGGGGCGTCCTGGAGATCCGCATCCATGCGGCGCCGTCCGGCAACCCGTTCACGGACTGCCGGCTCTCCGGTCTCTTCACGGAAGGCGGTGTGACTCGCACAGCGGAGGGCTTCTATGACGGCGGCGACACCTTTGTCATCCGCTATATGCCCGAAGAGGAAGGTCGTCTGCATTTCGGTCTCGAGGGCGGCCCCGTCTTCGCCGATCTCCTGCCTCTGGAAGGCACCTGTCTCGTGACACCCCCCTCCGGGAACAACCACGGCCCCGTGCGTGTGCGCGGAACAAGACATTTTTCCTATGCCGACGGCACGCCGTATCTGCCCTTCGGGACGACCTGCTACGCCTGGGTCCATCAGCCGGAGGAGCTGCAGCGGGAGACGCTCCGTACCCTGCGGGACGCGCCATTCAACAAGATCCGTTTCTGCATTTTCCCGAAGCACTACGACTACAACTATGCGGAGCCCCTGACCTATCCCTATGAGGGAACGCCCTGCTCCACCGAAGGGCTCGACCGCAGCACGATGCAGCGTTTCACGGAGGAGAAGGCCGGCAGTCACTGGGACTTCACACGGTTCAACCCCGCACATTTCGCCCGAATCGAAAAACGGATCGCGGATCTCGCCGCTCTGGGGATCGAGGCGGATCTCATCCTCTTCCACCCCTATGACCGCTGGGGCTTTGACGGCATGGGCACGGAATATGACGACCTCTACGTCCGCTACTGCATCAGCCGTTTCGCCGCGTACCGCAATGTCTGGTGGTCGCTTGCCAATGAATATGACTACATCCGCACCAAAACGGTCGATGACTGGGAACGCATCGCCGGGATCATCTGCCGGGACGACCCGTACGGACATCTGCGCTCGATCCACAACGGCCCCGCTTTCTACGACTTTCATAAACAGTGGCCCACGCATCTCTCGCTCCAGGGCACCGACCGCTACCGGAGCGTCGAACGCACGGAGGAACTGCTCGCCGAATACGGCAGACCGCTCATCTGGGACGAGGTGCTCTACGAAGGCAATATCGATCTGGGCTGGGGCAATATCACCGGCGAGGAGATGACGCGCCGCTTCTGGGAAGGTGTCCTGCGCGGCGGCTATGCCGGCCACGGCGAGACGCTGCTGGATGCCTGCGATGAACATGTAGACGAGGCCGTCCTGTGGTGGTCGCACGGCGGACACCTGAAAGGGGAAAGTCCCGCCCGGATCGCGTTCTTAAAGAAGATCCTGGAGGAAGTGCCGGGGCAGGCACTGCGGGCGCTCCCCGGCTACTGGGATGTGATCGCCGCCGTTCCCGAAGCGGAACCGGACAGCGGCTATACCCTCTTCTACTTCACCTATCTGCGCCCGCTCTTCAGGGATTTTCATCTCGATGCGGACAGGCGCTTCGAAGTCGATGTCATCAACACCTGGGAGATGCGTATTGAGCATCGCGGCATATTCGGCGGGGATTTCCGCATCCCGCTTGGCGGCAGACCCTATATGGCGATCCGGCTGAGGCCGGTGGACAGATAACCAACCATTTGACACAAGGCAGGAAACTGCCGGAAAAGGAGGAGCCATGTTACGAACAACGCATGTGGAAAACGGTGATCTGCGGGGCATGCCCGGGACAGATCCGAGAGTGACGGCCTACCGGGGCATCCCGTTCGCTGCGCCGCCGACCGGAGAGAACCGCTGGCGCGCGCCGCAGCCCTGTCCGGACTGGGAGGGGGTCCTTGATGCCTACACCTACGGTCCCATCTCCTATCAGGAAACACCCGGACTCGGCACCGATGTCTACTGCAGGGAATGGCATGTGGATCCGGAGATCCCGATGAGCGAGGACAGCCTCTATCTCAATGTGTGGACACCCGCCAAAACAGCGGACGAAAAACTTCCCGTCCTCTTCTGGATCTACGGCGGCGGCTTCCAGTGGGGATATACGGCGGAGATGGAATTCGACGGCGAACGTCTGGCGAGACGCGGGATCGTCGTCGTGACCGTCGCCTACCGCCTGGGCGTCTTCGGCTTCCTCTGCCATCCGGAGATCACAAAGGGATCGCCCGACGCCCCCGCGAACTTCGGTCTCCTCGACCAGCAGGCCGCGCTCAGATGGGTACACCGCAACATCGCAGCCTTTGGCGGAGATCCGGAGCGGATCACGATCGCCGGACAGTCCGCCGGCGGCGGCAGCGTCCTGCAGCAGCTGACCTGCGAGGAGAACGCGGATCTGATAAGCGGTGCCGCGATCATCAGCGGTATGATCCGCAATCCGAACGAGAAACAGGATATCTTCAAGCCGCTGACCCTCGAACAGGCCGAGAAAAAGGGCGAGGAATTCTTCGCCTTCCTCGGGGTGAAGAGTCTCGCGGAAGCGCGTGCGATCGACTCCGCAGCGCTCCTCGACGCCTATGACCGCTACGTGGCGGATCACTCGCGGGTCTTCCCGGTCACCGACGGGATCTTCAGCAAGGGCGACGCGCTGGACCGCCTTATCGCAGGCGAATGTGCAAAAGTCCCCGTCATGGCCGGCTACACCAAAGACGAGTTTGTCTACGGCGGCGTGAACATCGTGCAGCAGACGGTGCATAATACCTTAAAGAGCGCACTGGAGAAGGATCCTTCCCGCCGCTTCTACTGCTACTGTTTCGGACCCGATATCCCGGGCTGGGACGATCCGGGCTGCTTCCATTCCGTGGATCTGTGGTTCTTCTTTGAGACACTGGGCAAGTGCTGGCGTCCCTTCGCCGGCCGTCATTTCGAGCTCGCCCGCACGATGGCTGACGAATTCGCGGATTTCGTGAAAACGGGATCCCCCAACGGCAAGGGCTGGGCGGATACGGATCTGCCCGAGTGGCGCCCGTTCACCGCGGACGATGCGGTCGAGATGGCATTCACATCGGAGGGCGCGGTCCTGAGAAAGGTGTGACCGGGAGTAAAACGATTTATTCCTGAAGAATAAGGGAACGGCTGCGGGACAAGTTCCGCAGCCGTTTCCTTAAAAGGAAGTATGATGAAGATTAATTCACAATGTTAGTTTATCGTTACACAATTCAACGACAAACGTAATGCTATCACAGCGAAAAACCTCTGTCAAGCCGTCCGGTAAAAAAAGTCAACAAAAAACGTAGAATAATCAAACACCCCGTGAGGCGGCATCGATCGCGAGCCGCACGGCTCCCATGATCCCCTGGTCATCATGCAGCGACGCCGGCACGATGTAGGTGTCGAGATCCTCCATTTCGCGCGTATGCAGATATCCCGAGATATTCTTGCGCACCCGCTTGCGGATCATCGGGAAGAGCTGCTCCTGATGCATGACGCCGCCGCCCAGGATGATGCGCTGCGGGCTCAGGATCATGATCGTATTGGTCAGGGCGCGGGCGATGTAATATGCCTCCATCTTCCACACCTCCGGTTTATCCTTTAACGCTTCGGCGGACTTCCCCCAGCGGTCGGCGATGGCGGGTCCCGAAGCAAGGCCCTCGAAACAATGTCCGTGATAGGGACATTTCCCCGGATAGGTATCTCCCGGCGCAGGCGTTAGCAGCATATGTCCGGCCTCCGGATGGAGCATGCCGTGCAGGAGCTGTCCGCCCGCGAGGATCCCGGCGCCGATCCCGGTGCCGATCGTATAATACACCACATCCGTCAGTCCTTTGGAATCCCCGTAGGTCACCTCCCCGAGCAGGGATGCGTTGACATCGGTATCAAACCCCACAGGCACGCCAAGCGCCTGCGCGGCGGTCTCCGCCACGTCATAGTCCCTCCAGGCAAGCTTCGGCGTATCGAGGATCCTGCCCCAGGTGGCGGAATCGCGGTTCACGTCGACAGGGCCGAAGCATCCGATCCCGAGAGCACGGATCCCGCGTCCCCTGAAGAAATCCAGGACGGCGGACATCGTCTCCTCCGGAGTCGTCGTGGGGATCCTCGTCTGTTCCAGGATCCTGCCGTTCTCATCCCCCAGCGCGCAGACCATTTTGGTCCCGCCGGCTTCCAGTGCTCCGTAGATCTCCCCCATTTGTCTACCTCCTCTGTCTGCCCGTATCCCCGTCCACGAACAGGTAACTTATGTCAGATTCAGATTTCTCACCTTATCCCTGAGCGGCAGGATGCGCACGGGACTCACGGACAGCTCGTCCACGCCCATCCTGAGAAATGTCTCCGTCAGGGACAGATCCGCCGCGAGTTCACCGCAGATCCCCGCCCAGATCCCGTGACGGTGCGCCGCCTGTACCGTCATGTCGATCAGTTTTAACAGCGCCGGATGATGCGGATCAAGGAAAGGTGCGAGCGCCGCGTTCTGTCTGTCCAGCGCACAGGTGTACTGCGTCAGATCGTTCGTGCCGATAGAGAAGAAATCGACAGTCTCCGCCAGTTCATCCGCAAGCAGTGCCGCAGCCGGCGTCTCGATCATGATCCCCGTCTCATAAGTCCCGGTCTGTATCCCCTCCGCTTTCAGCTCCTGTCCGCATTCTTCGAGGAGCGCCCTGCACTCCCTGACTTCGCGGACAGAGATGATCATCGGGAACATGATCCCGAGGTTCCCGTAAGCGGAAGCCCGCAGCAGCGCCCTGAGCTGCCGTTTGAAGAAATCCCGCCTCGTCAGGCAGAGCCGGATCGCGCGCAGGCCCATGGCCGGATTGTCCTCCGGTGTGAGATCCATATAACCGACCGTTTTGTCCGCCCCGATATCACAGGTACGGATGATGACCTGCTTCGGTGCCATCGCTTCGAGCACTTTACGGTAGGCCGCGGACTGCTCCTCCTCGGAGGGCTCCGCACTGCCGTTCAGATAGAGGAATTCCGAGCGGAAGAGGCCGATGCCTCCCGCGTCATTTGCAAGAACGCTCTCCAGATCCTCAGGGGATCCGATGTTGGCGTAGATACGGACCGTATGTCCGTCCGTCGTGATATTGTCCAGTCCTTTCAGCTCCTGAAGCCGCGCAAGATCCCGGTCCGCCGCTTCCTTTTTGTCACGCAGCTTCTTTGCGGTCTCCGCATCCGGTTCGAGATGAAGGCTCCCTCCGTCCCCGTCCAGGATCGCTTCTTTGCCGTCGCATTCCGAAGAAAGGTCTTTACACTGGATGATCGTGGGAATCCCGAGGCTGCGCGCCAGGATCGCCGTATGGGAACTGCTGCTGCCTCCTTTTGTCACGATCCCCAGAAGCAGGGATTTATCGAGCCGCACGGTCTCAGAAGGTGCCAGATCCTCCGCGGCGAGGATCGCGGGCTCTGTCCATTCCTCCCGCTCCCGTCCGGAGAGGTGCTCCAGCATGCGGTTCTTCAGATCGATGACATCCGCGCTGCGGGCGGCGAAATACGGGTCCTCCATCGCAGCGAACATCGCCGCCGCTTCGTCAAAGGCCTGTACCACGGCGTATTCCGCGAGATGTCCGTCCTCTTTGATACATGAGATACAGGAAGCGATGAGATCCTCGTCATCCAGCATCATCTCATGCGCCTGAAAGATCTCCGCTTCCTCTTCGCCCGCCTCATTCAGGGCCTTTTCATAGAGATCATGGAGCCCGTCCTGCACCGCGTAGCGCGACTTTTCAAAACGGAGGACTTCCTCCTCCGGATCCGCCGCCGGCGCATCGCTTGCCTCATATGCAAAGGGCGCGAAGTAGCGGATCCTGCCGATCGCGATGCCGCCTACCACAGTTGTGCCGGTCAGTGTCTCCATCTCATCCGCCGTCAGGTCTTACATGTTCTCCCTGAAGAAGCCTTCCACGACCTTGGCGCAGACGTCCTCGTCCGGACCTTCGACGCGGATCGTGATCTCATCGCCCTGTTTGGCGCCCAGCGCCATGACCTTCATCAGGGCACCCGCAGACGCGCTCTGTTCCCCCTTGATGATCGTCACCGTGCTCTCGAAATCCTTGACCTTTCTGGCCAGGATCCCGGCCGGACGGGCATGGATCCCGACGGGGTCCTTGAGCGTATAAGTGAATTCCTGCATACCGTACCTCCTTTGCGATGTTCCTTCTACCCAAAGGTAGTGAGCAGCCAGACAAAATCATGTGCGGGCACCGCCACGGCCTTGGCCTCCGTGAAACGGTCCCGGATGAGATCCACATAGGGCTCCGCCTCGTCGATCCAGGCGATCTCCTCCCCGTCCGAGAAATTGAAGAAAGCGAGGAGCTTCTCTCCCTGATAGTATCTGCCGATCCCCAGTACGTGGTCATTCCACGTCTCCACGATCCAGACATCCGCCTCGATGTTGAACACGCGGTGCTGGGCACGCAGCTGCACCAGTTCGCGGATCCGGTCAAAGAGCTTCTGTTCGACGCTGCCGGGCTCGGTCCGCCGCTCGGCTCTCTCCCAGTTCATAACGCCGCGGTGCAGGAAACGGGCATCAGTCTTCCTCGCCGGATCCTCCATATAGGAGTTGTCGTTGCACTGTCCGATCTCATCTCCGCTGTAAAGGACGGGCACCCCGCTCTGCGTCAGGAGCAGCGCATGCAGCATGAGATCCAGGCGGATCGCGCCGGGGAGTTTGTCCTGCTCGCCCTGCGCCAGTGCACGTTCGATCCCGCACAGAGACGCCGTCGTCCCGCACAGCCGGCCTTCCCTCATCTGAGGGTCGGCGTCATAGACACCGGCCGCCGAACCGGAATCCGGCCACTTGCCGATGAAATATTCATTCAGGAAATGTCTGTGCGCCGACTCATCAATGCCGAACTGTTTGAGGAATTCATAGTCCAGCGACCAGTCGATGTCGTCGTGGCTGCGCAGGAAATTGAGATACGTGCTGCTCTTGGGCAGGCTGCTGTCCATCTCCACGCGATGTCTGAGCAGCCGTACATCCCGCGTGGCAACCGTGTGCCAGATACTGGCCATCGTGGAGACATTGTAGATCATGTCGCATTCCGGCTTATCCGGCGTGCCGAAATAAGACGCCGCACCGGCCGGCTCCATCGCGACATCCCCGGCCAGGAGTGTCCCGGGACATACGATATCCGCGGCGATCCTGAGGATCCGGAGGATCGTGTGCACCTCCGGCAGATCCCGGCAGCTGGTGCCGAGCTTCTTCCACAGGTAACTCACCGCATCGAGTCGGATCACATCCGCCCCGTAATTACACAGGTTGAGCATGGCTGCCGTCATGTCGTTCAGGACGGTGGGATTGCGGTAATTGAGATCCCATTGATAGGGATAGAAGGTGGTCATCACGACCTTGCCCTGCTCCGGACACCAGGTGAAATTGCCGGGCGCCGCATGCGGGAATACCTGCGGCACGATCTGATCGTAAAGCCTGGGGATGCTCCAGTCGTCGTAGAAGAGGTAGCGGTCCTGATACTCCTTCTCTCCGGCCTTGGCACGTCTGGCCCACTCGTGCTCGTTGCTGGTGTGGTTCATCACGAGGTCCAGTCCGATCCGGATCCCGCGCTCATGGCAGTCCTTGGCCAGTGCGCGGAAATCCTCCATGGTGCCGAGCGGCGTGCGCGCCTTACCGAAGTCGGAAACGGCATACCCGCCGTCGCTGTGCGCCACGGGGCTCTCCAGGATCGGCATCAGATGGATGAGCTTCACGCCGACGGAACGGACGTAGTCCAGATGTGCGCGGACGCCGGCCAGATCGCCGCCGAAGCATTCCACATACATCTGCATCCCGACATCCGACGGATCCCGGTAGGTCTGTCTGTCCGAAACAGCCAGCCTGTCCCAGGCCTTCATCGAAGGATCGCGTTCCGTAAAGGCGCGCTCGAGTACCGTCAGAAAATAAGAAAACGCCTGCCGGTCATCACGATAGAGCTCACTGTACAGCCATTTGAGCTCATCATAATAAACCGACAACCGTTCTTTATAAACAGCAAGGGCATCCTCGCTCATATTACCTGATCTCCATGTTCAAACCGGGTGTTTCTACATCAAAATGTCCCTACTATTATCGCAGAATACGCCCTGTTTCGCAAGGGGATTTGCTGTAATCCGCTGATCCGCCATTTGCGGCAGGCTGATTTGCCGGTTTCGGCCTGCTACAATTCGCTGACCTGCCATTTGCAGCAGGTCTTTTTCCCTGTTTCGGCCTGCTGCAATCCTGCATCCGGCTATTTGTAGCAGGTTGATTTCTCCATTTCGGCCTGCTGCAATTCGCTGGCCTGCCATTTGTAGCAGGTCTTTTTCCCTGTTTCGGCCTGCTGCAATCCTGCATCCGGCCATTTGTAGCAGGTTGATTTCTCCATTTCGGCCTGCTGCAATTCGATGACCTGCCATTTGTAGCAGGTCTTTTTCCCTGTTTCGGCCTGCTGCAATCCTGCATCCGGCCATTTGTAGCAGGCTGATTTGCCGGTTTCGGCCTGCTACAATTCGCTGATCCGCCATTTGTAGCAGATTGATTTCTCCATTTCGGCCTGTTACAATTCGCTGATCCGCCATTTGTAGCAGGCCGGTTTCCATTTTCTGCCGAAAACAGCTGTCCCATTGATTTCGGCCGAAATGATCCGCTGATAAAAAAGGGCTGCTCCGTACAGAGCAGCCCCTCAGCGTTGCATGTGTCCGAATCCTTACCCCTCCATGTCCTTAAGGAACGCCGGGACCCGGTCGAAGAGGAAGCGGTAGTAGACAACCCTGTTTTCGTCTTCGCCGTACTCCGAGTACGGGGTGATGCGGGCCTTCTTCGGATGAGCCTCGACCGACCAGTAGCCGGGAGCGTCCACACGGGCATCTTCGTAGATCGAGTAGCTGTCCCAGGCGGAATAATAGCCGGTCGGATTGGCATTGTCCAGGATCGCACGCATCTCCTGCTCGGAATCAATGATCCGCGTCGTGACGCTGCCGGTCTCTCCGTCTTCCTCATCCCAGCTCCTGGTGTCGTAGGAAACCTCGATCACGCTGATGTCTCCCGGCTGCAGGAAACCGCCGTACCACAGATCATTGTCATTAAGCCAGTCGATCGTGCGTGTGAAATTGTCATACAGCGGATACGAGATCGACAGGACACTCATCCGGTTTCTCTTCTCCGCATTGATATCCACCTCGCCCACCGGCGGCACCTGCGATACATAGGAATAGCTGTAGTGGTCGAGCATATCCTGCCGGTACCGTGCGAGGAATTCCGATACCGCGTCCGCGGACCTGAGCTCCGCGTTGCCGAAGACGGTATCACAGCTTAAGGTCAGTGCTGCGTCGTTGTCCTCCGCCGTCTGCAGGATCTCTTCCGCGGTCACACCCGCATAGAGCCCGTCGATATACTCCGGGGTCGCGATGATACGGTCCATGAGCGCGGGTTCGATATAACCGGGGATCGAGAGCACACGCGTGACTTCCCGGCCGTTCTTCATGCGCCAGCCGATGACCACCCGCTGGCTGTAGTCGTACCGGTCTCCGTAGGTTTCCGTCTCCTCCGCCCATCTCTCCTTGCGGCAGTGATCCTGTCCGATCTCAGCCAGACGGATCAGATCCTGCGTATTCTTCAGCCGCATCCTGTCGACGACATAGTCCCTGGAATCGCCGCCCTGCAGGCCGGAGAAATAGACACTGTCATTGAGGAGCCAGGCGCTTTCCACCTGCTCCGGCTGCGGGACCCACCGGTCATAGCCCAGGAAGTCCGTCCGGTAGACGAACAGGATCAGGAGGGCCGCAGCCGCGAGGATGGGCATATGATACCATCTGTTGAGCGCCTTGCGGAGATTAAAGGCAAATACGGTCTCCAACACCAGACAGGACACGAACACGATGAGCAGGACCGACAGGATGACGACGGAGAGCTCCCCCTTCCCGCGTCTGCCGAAGATCCAGTAGACGAAGAGAGCGCCGCACAGCGCGAAGAACGGGACGGAAGCACATTTCACCACATCCTCCACCGGCTTCCAGATAAGCGCCCTGCCGGCACTTTCCGCTTTGCGGGCGCGGTAGATGAACCAGGATAAGGTGAACGCCGCCGCACAGATGAAGAGATTCACGAGGCAGCCCGGCAGGCCGGCAGCCTCTCCCTGCGCGGCCAGTGCGGCACCGTACTCTCTGTCGACCGCACTCCATACGCCGGCTTTGAGGATCCCGGCGAAATAGTGATACCAGGGCGCCGTGAAGTTCTGCGAGACCCAGCGGTCCAGCCCCAGGCTGTCATAGGTGGCGTAGTAGGCGCTCCGGTGGAAATAGACCGTGAGCCGGATGAGCTCCTCGATCCCGAAGACGAAAATGTTCATCAAAACCGCCGTCACCACGGTGCCCGCCAGGAGCGAGGCGAATGAGCTCATCGCGTACACGGCGAGAAACAGCGCCGTCTGGTATACCCAGGAGACGAGCATCTCCGCAAAGAGCCAGCCTGCGGCGCAGCCGTTCAGGGCCGCGAGCAGGACCGCCACGAGGACACCCGTGAGGGAGGGGATCGCGTAGATCAAGAAGCCGTTCACGAGGATGTTGATAAACCGCGTTCTCCGCTTCTCCGGACGGCTCTCATAGAAATCGACGGTCTGCTGCTTATAGAGCCAGGCGAAGCCCTGGATCGCGAGCAGGATCGCACCGACGGAGCAGATGACAAAGGAAAGGCTCCTCAGTCCCATCCAGTTGGAGACGATCTGTGCGCCCCTGAGGGGGAACGGGATCATCGTATAATCATAGGTCACCGAGCGTTCCCGCTGGATCGCCATCACGGTGCCGAAGACATCGTAGAGGAAATACATCAGGATCGACAGCGACAGTAACGGCAGGCGCCGCATCGTGATGGCGCGCTGCTCTTTAGCGAATTTAACCAAGGATGAATTTGCGGATGTCATACCCGACCACCTCCGTTTCACTGATAAAGATCTCTTCCAGAGAAAGCTTGAGCACCTCAAAGAATACCGGTGTAACCTTCCTAAAATGTGCCTCGACTTCCTCGCGCTCCCCGCGGATCGTATACGTCATGAGTTTTCCGCGCTGCTCCGTGAGGATCACATTGAGCCCTTCGAGCGCATGTTCCCTGTCCTCATCCGATGCGAAGACCACCTGCACCTTCTGCAGTCCCAGCTTCATGTCCTCCAGATCCTCGGACAGGAGGACGCCGCCCTGATGCAGCAGACCCACATGGTCGCAGATGTCCTCGAGCTCCCGCAGGTTGTGGGAGGCGATGACCGGGACCAGGCCACGGTCCGTCATGTCCTGCGCAAAGAGGGATTTCACGCTCTGGCGCATCACGGGATCGAGCCCGTCAAAGGTCTCGTCGCAGAGCAGGTACTTCGCGCCCGAGCACAGTCCCAGGATCACCAGGAGCTGCTTCTTCATGCCCTTGGAGAATTCCGCAACCTTGCGCCGTCCCTCGAGATGGAAGATCTCCGTGAGTTTTGCGAAGCGCTCCGTGTCAAACCGCGGATAGACCGCTTCGTAATAACGGCTCATGATGACGGGCGTCGCATTGGGAAAGAAGTACGCATCGTCCGAGAGAAAAAAGATCTGTTCCTTCACCGCCGGATTATCATAGACGGGCCGCTCATCCACGAGGATCGTGCCCGCATCGGGGCGCAGGATCCCGGTGACCATGCGTAAGAGTGTCGATTTCCCGGCGCCGTTGGTACCGACCAGGCCGAACACCTCGCCTTCCTTGATGTCGAGTGTGACATCCGCCACGGCTTTGGTATCGCCGAAGCATTTTTCCAGATGACTGATCTCTATCATATGTCTCCTCCTATGCGCTTCAGCGCTTCCTCACATAACTGTGCCGCGTCAAAACCGGCCTCTTTTGCTTCGCGCAGTAATGACGCGATCTCCTCCGCGAGCTCTCCGCGCCGTTTGTCCTTGAGCACCGCGCTGTCCGCCACGAAGACGCCCCGTCCGCGCACCGTGTAGGCATAGCCCTGACGCTCCAGTTCCGCGTAGGCCTTCTGCACGGTGTTGGGATTGGTGGAATTCTCCATGGCAAGCGTCCGCACCGATGGCAGCTGTTCTCCGGGCGCCAGGACGTCCATGAGGATCAGACGCTTGATGCGCTCCGTGATCTGCTCGTAGATCGGTCGGGCATCCCGCCAGTCGATCAGATTCATAAGCATTCCCGCCTTTCTGTTTGCAACTGTACTAACACAACTAATACAGATAATATTCCTTGTACGGTGAATTGTCAAGCAGGAATTCCGGATGAAGAAAATGGCACAAAAAAACAATTGCCATACGGCGGATAAAGCGCTAAAATATTTTGATGGTGTGACGTTACACCCTCTTGGGGATATGCGATTCGGATCGGTCTATGGAGCAGAGAAAGTACGACAGACTCTCATATGATATTACCGGCGTGGCCATCCTGCCGGGCGAGATGCAAAAGATCATCGTCAAGGACATCTCCTTGAACGGGATCGCTTTCTCTTTCTGCCACCCCACCAGGACCTGCAGAGAAGGCGACATGCTCAAGCTCTTCTTCTACGATAATGCCACAGCGCAGTTGTGTTCCCTGGACTGCCGGATCGCCCGCACCTTTTCCGAGGGACAGTATCTGGCGATCGG
>JAEEGL013270438.1_pt1 | contig 12791 bp, 9 predicted proteins | sample 9134231 | NCBI WGS metagenome assembly JAEEGL01 (sample SAMN16246548, study PRJNA631951) | gut metagenome | biome: gut microbiome; feature: rumen; material: fiber-attached | host: Bos | place: Iran: Karaj | collected 2018-10 | reverse complement strand
TCATCTGCATCAGGGCTTCCATGGCGTCTTCCGCCTTGGATTCCTGAATCAGAGACATGATCGTATTGATGGTTACGACAGCCATGATAACGATGACATCCGCAAATTCGGAGAAACGGAAGCCGTTTTCCATCTGCAGGACGTTGACAACGGCCTGAATGGCGGCTGCCGCCAGCAGCATGATGATCATCGGGTCAGAGATCGAATTGATAAACCGTTTAAACAACGGAGTTTTTTCTGCTTCCTGAAGTTTGTTCTTGCCGTTTTCCGCCAGTCTTCTCGCCGCTTCTACAGAACTTAGACCGTCTGACGAAGAATTCACCTGTTTCAACACTTCAGCAGCATCTTCCAAATAATGTTTTTCCATATAGATCCTTTCTTTAAAAAACAAAAACTCATGCATTGCATGAGACATTGAATCGAATAATCCCATGCACAACACTAAGCCATACATGAGTCTCGCTTTTTAAGGCAAACCAGGCATTAAGCCGAGATTGTTGGCTTGACACGTAATACTACGCAAGCTACTCCCTCATTCGAATCAATTTTAGCGTAAATTGGGCTTTTTTACAATCTCATTCATAGTAAAATTGAGTCATGAAGAGGATCTATCTGGAAATTACGGATGCCTGTAATCTGAACTGTCCGTTCTGTACCTATGAGAAGGGACATGATTTTATGCCTTTCGATAAGATTGAAGACTGTATCAGACAGATAAGACCTTTCTGCAGCTATGTTTATCTGCATATTCTCGGCGAGCCTTTGCTTCATCCGGATTTCGACAGGATCCTGGATCTTCTTGATGTTAGCGAAATGAATCTTCAGCTTGTTACCAACGGGACGCTTCTGAATAAGCATCCTGATCTGCTGCTGCATCCGTGCTTAAGAAAACTGTCCATCTCTCTACACAGCATCAACAATCTGGACGTCTCCGACGACTATTTCACAACGATAGACCATCTGCTGGAAAAAGAAAGAAATACCGTAATCGAGCTTCGCTTCTATGATCCTGACAGCCTGAAAGGAAAACTGAAAGACTATCTGAACAGACTCAAAGAGAGATATCCATTTGAGATTACCTCAAAAAAGAATTCCTGGCGGCTTAAGGACAATGTATATGTATATTACGAAGAACTCTTTGAATGGCCGAAGATCGGCGATCCTGTGATCAGCGACACAGGAACGTGCCACGGCGGAGTAGACATGCTGGGAATCACGGTCGATTCCAGAGTTACGCTCTGCTGTCTTGATCCTAAGGCCCATAATGCGATCGGTTCACTTGAAGAAAGCAGTTTTGCGGATATCATCAGTTCCCCTGCATATAAAAAACATGTGCAGGAATTCAAGGCACATGTCATCAGTTCGCCGCTGTGCAAAAGGTGCAGCTACCGTTTAAGATTCAGGTAATAGGCATGGGCCAGAATAATGGAAGAACGAACGGAAAGAGAGATCTCTTTCTTTTCTTTATGTTCGATGCAATAGCCGATGTCCTTCATCTGATCCAGGCCGTTGTAATCCTGAGAGATCATCAAAGCATACGGTTCATTCAGAACCAGATCCGACAGCTCTTTGCTTCCTTCCGATACAAAAGGCAGAAGATTCTGTTCAGGATGGTCTTTCAGATAGGCATCCAGATCCCGATAGGAACTGATCCGGCAATGAAAGAAAGAACCCATGGAAGCCCTGATGCAGCGGGGATCAAAATAATCCAGACCGCTTCCGATCAGGATGATGTCCTTGAAATCAAAAGAAACAGAAGTTCTAAGCACCGTCCCCAGTTCGCCGAAATCGCCGAATCCGTAGAGTACCACGTGATTGCCTTCTTCTGCTTCTTGAGAATACTTGTCAAAAACGCCGATACAGTAACAGTTCTCTTTTACGGAAAGCTTCTCGATCAGCTGATCGTCATATTCAGGCACGATTCTGTTCTTCCTGCACAGATCCAGAAGCAGATCCAGTTGGCTGTTTCTGACTGCCTTTCCGGATAATAAAAGCTTCCTGACTTTTTCAGGATGCTGTTTCAGCAGTTCGATCGTCAACGACATTCCCAGCGAATAGGAAGTTCTGTCACTTTCCTGATATCTGTTCATATTTCAATAGTATCGCATTTGCGATCCGTATGCCATCCAGCGCGCAGGACATGATTCCACCGCCGTAACCGGCTCCTTCGCCCATCGGATAAAGACCGGGCGTATTGACCGACTCATATGTTTCGTTTCTATTGATTCTGATCGGACACGAGGATCTCGTTTCCGGACCGATCATGATTCCTTGTTCAATGAATCCGGGGATCTTGCGGTCGAAATCTCTCAAGGCCTGCTTAACGATCTGAAGATCGTCCTTTCTGAAGAACTGATTGAAGTCATACAGAACGGTTCCCAAAGGATAAGTCGATTCTCTGATAAGCGGTTTAAGCCCGCCGATCATGAAATCGGATATGTTCTGCGACAAAGCCTTATAGGACCCGGAATGATCGTAGGCTTTTCTTTCTATCCCGTGCAGATACTCATAGCCGTCGGTAAACTCTTCCTTTCGGATCTGAATCAGGATGGCGCTGTTGGCGACGAGCGAATCTCTGGCGGCGTAAGACATGCCGTTGGTCACGATGGTCTGCTTTTCCGACATCGCAGGTATGACGATTCCACCCGGACACATGCAGAAGGAATAGACTCCCTTTTCTCCTTTGTAGCGCAGGAAGTATTCGTTTGCTTCCTTGATGATTCCGCCGGTCTGTCTTGCATCGATCAGACTCTGAGGATGTTCGACTCTGAACCCTAAGGCTATGTCCTTCTTTTCAGTATGAATGCCTTTTTCTTTAAACATCCTTACCGTTTCATAGGCACTGTGACCGATCCCGGAAAGGAAACAGTCGCATGAATAAATGCCTTTATCCGTAATGATTCCCGTTATTCTATGGGAATCATCCAGAATCAGATCCCTGACCGGTTCTGAAAAATGGAATTCACATCCTTTTTCCATCAGTTTATCGGTAATTCTTTCAATGATCTTCCTGATCTCGTCCGTACCGATATGGGCATGCGGTTCGTAGCGGATTCTAGGATCGGCTCCGTGTTCAACGAAAACATCCAGAATATAATCGATGTACGGATCTTTGATCCTGGTAGTCAGCTTGGCATCGGAAAAGGTTCCCGCTCCGCCTTCGCCGAACTGCACGTTGGAATCCTCATCCAGGATTCCTTCTTTAAAGAAACGTTCTACATCCTTCTGTCTTTCTGATATTCTTTTGCCTTTCTCGAATACGATAACTCTGAATCCCGCTTCCATCAGCCTGTAAGCTGCAAAAATCCCGCTCGGTCCATATCCGGCGATGATGCAGACCTGACTTCTTAGCCGGTACTTCGCTTTCAGATCGGCAGGAACATATCTGACAACATCCTTGCAAAGATATTTCTCTTCATGCTCGATCTCTGCCAGAACGCTGTAGACATAGACCGGTTCCCTACGGGCATCAAGGGATTTTCTGCGGATTGAAAAAGACTTCACTTTTCCATGCAGTTTTTTCTCGATCCTGTCTTTCAGAACCGCTTCATCTTCATCGATTCCAAGCTTTATTCCGTTGATCTGCAGCATTATTCTACACTCTTTAATGATTCTACCATATCGATCTGTTCCAGCGGTCTTCGCATGAAGAAAAGGACGATGGCCGTGAATATAAAGGTAATCAGGAAAGCATAGGTAAAGGACAGAACGGAAATATTCATTCCGAACATGACCATTTCCATGTTTATGACATTCATGATGAAATGATGTTCCAGCACACCCAACGGAAGTCCCAGAATACCGCCGATCAGCGTCAGCAGCAGGATCTCCTTGAAGATATACAGATTCACTTCGTGTTCATTGAAACCGAGAACCTTTAAGGTGGCGATCTCTCTGACTCTTTCCGAGATGTTGACCTGAGTCAGATTGACAAGAACGACAAACGCCAGAGAACCCGAGGTTATGATAATGACCGCAATAATCAGATCCAAGGCATTGATCATCGTCTGGAACTGGTCGATCATGCCGGAAAAGTCAATGACGGAGATATAGTCTTTCAGTTCGCCGCAGTCGTTCATCAGACTTTCAGGATCACCTGTCTTAACGGCAATGAATGTATCCTTGATTTCTTCTTCAAACAGAGACTGGTACATGGCCTCGGACATGAAGATATAGTGCTGGAAATACATTTCGCAGATCTCGCTGACCTGTACCTCGGCTTTCAATCCGTTCCTTGATTCCAGAATGACCATATCCCCTTTCTTGATGCCGTTGTTCCTGGCGAACTTCTGGGAAACCACGATTCCTTCATTATTCAGTTTTATCGGCAGTTTCTTGTCTGCGCTTCTTAGATCCATGGTCACAAAGACATTTCTCGGCTCCATGACAATGACGGATGCGGTATCGTTCCTGCTGTTGAAATACAGTTTCCCGGTATAGGACATGAACGGAACAACCGTCTCGTTGTTCAGGTCTTTCTCCAGAATATCCAGGTTTTCTTCCAGATGATGATCGTTTTCCAGAGAGATCTGATAGTCGTAGGCAAATATCTCTCCAAACTGAATATCGATGACATCCGAGATGGAGTCCTTGATTCCCCAGCCCAGAACCAGCAGTGCCGTGCATCCGGCTACGCCGATAACGGTCATCAGGAAACGGGACTTGTATCTGAAAAGGTTTCTGGCGGTGATCTTGGATGTAAATGAGAGTTTTTCCCAGATGAAGGAGACCTTTTCCAGCAGGATCTCTCTGGCATTCTTAGGAGCCTTAGGACGCATCAGGGAAGCCGGGACGTCTTTCAGAGTATTTGCTGCAACGTAAGCCGTTACGCCGCACATGAGGCCTAAAAAAGACAGCAGACAGATCGCTACGTAAGGAACAGGAAACGACAGTACCATTTGAGGCAGATCATACATCAGACGCCAGGTCCTGTAGATGACGGTCGGGAAGATCGTCTGGCCGAGCAGGATACCCAGTATTCCGCCGATCACGGCAGCCAGAAAGGCATAGGAAACGTATTTCCCGATAATCTGTTTCTTAGTGAAACCTAAAGCGGAATAAATGCCGATCTGCCCTCTTTGTTCATCGACAAGCCGGGTCATGGTCGTCAGACATACCAGAGCGGCAACCAGGAAAAACAGCATCGGCATGGCGTAGCCTATGGCTGCCATCTGTTTGCAGGTACTGTCGTACATATAGCTGGAATAGTGGCCTTCCCGATCCAGCAGCGTCCAGCTGGCTTTCGGCAGGTCATCGATATCCTGTCTGGCTTTTCTCAGTTCCGCTTCCGCCTTGGCGATTTCATCATTAAACGTCAGAACGCCTTCCTTGTACTCTTCCAGTCCTGTTTCGTATTCCTGACGGGCTTTCCTGATCTGGTAATTCAGACTGTCGTAGGTATTCTGGGCTTCATCAAGAGCCGCCTTGGCGTATTCTCTGACATCCGCACTGTAGAGAACGGAAGGATCTATTCCGTGCGATATGGCAAAATCCTGAGCCTGTGAAGAAAAATCATTCACATCATCTTCACCGACCGTAGCCTTCAGTCTGCCGATCAGCGTATTGAGCATGTCCAGCTCGGCCTCATAGTTGACGATCATGATATTGGCATCGTTCAGTTTCTGGGCGGCTTCATCCAACTCGGCCTGTCCTTCCGCCTTCTTCTCTTCGAATTCTTCAGTCGCCTTCCGCAGTTCTCCCTCCGCCTCTTCCTTGATCTGATCCTTCAGATAGTTCTGCTGAACAAAAGCGATATCGGCGATATCCGTACTCCTGTCATCCACAAAATCCTCATATTCTCTGGTATAAGAAAGATAAGTATCCGCATTTTTCAGAGTCATGTACAAGGTCGTATAGTATTTGAATATGAAATTCGTATTCGGAACATAAAGAACCATATTCAGTTCCTGATTCTTCAGATTGGAGGTTCCGAAAACATTGCAGATGTATTCCGGGGATTTCACAAATCCGACAACGGTATAACGATCGTTTTTCAGATATTCATGGATATCCTCATCCAGCCAGAGAGAAAACTCTTCACCAAGATAATAGTCGCTTTCACCGATATAGTTGACCAGAAGTACGCATTCATCCGCTTTTTTCGGCATTCTTCCTGCACTTAATTCGATCTGATTTACGCTTCTTCCCAGTTCCGTGACTCTGGCGACAAGTTCATCTCCATCCTGTCTGGCACAGTAGACATCTACCGTTTTGGAGGCAAAAAGCCGGTCGATCTTTTCCGATTCTCTTAACGCCTGAAGATCTTCGATACAGAAACCGTAGGCTGAATACAGCTGCAGATCCTGTAAATGATACTTATCGTCAAAACGATCGACGCTGCTGCGCATGATATAAGGGTTCGACATCAGACCCATCATGAAAGCGACGCCGATCAAAACGATCAGTGTCAGCGACAAAAAGCGCTTTACGGTTTTTCTGATAAGTCTGAAAGTGTCGATCTGAAACATCAGTATTCTATTTCCTCAATGTTTTTAGGATGATCGTTGATCTTAACGGATTCCACATTACCGGAACGAATATGGATCACTTTATTCCCCATATCCGCCAATGCGCTGTTGTGGGTAACGATCACGACGGTCATTCTCTCTTCAAAGCACATGTCCTGAAGAACCTTCAGAACCTGTTTTCCGGTCTTGTAGTCCAGGGCTCCGGTCGGCTCGTCGCAAAGCAGAAGCTTTGGGTTTTTTGCTACCGCGCGGGCGATCGCCACACGCTGCTGTTCTCCTCCGGAAAGCTGCGACGGGAAGTTGTTCATCCTGTCTTCTAGGCCAACCAGTTTCAGCATCTTTACGGGATCCAGAGGGAATCTGCAGATCTGCAAAGCCAGTTCAACATTCTCCTTGGCTGTCAGATTCTGTACCAGGTTATAGAACTGAAATACAAAACCGATATCGTTCCGGCGATATTCGCACAGCTTTTTCTGATTATATCCGGCAATGTCTTCTTCATCGACGATGACGTGTCCCCCGGTAACGGTATCCATGCCGCCAAGAATGTTTAGAACCGTTGTCTTTCCTGCTCCGGAAGCGCCAAGTATGGTTACGAATTCTCCTTTTTCGATATCAAAAGACATATCGTCAAGAGCCTTGATCTCTACCTCTCCCATCTGATAGATCTTTGATACATTACGAAACGAAATAAAACTCATCTACTTCACCAGCTTTCTGATGTCGCTGTCCAGCATCACGATATATGAATTGAGATAGGTCTTAACCAGCATATTCAGCTGATCCTTTTCTATGGTAGTTCTTCTGAATATCTCACGCATACCGGCAAAAATGGATATTGCATAGCTGCGGGAAAGGATAGTTTTTTCGTTGGAGAAGCCTTCGATCGGAAAGTGCTGATCGATCAGGGAATTGATGGCTCTCGAAAACCATTCGATCAGTTCTTTGTTGACTCCCGAGTTCATCATCAGGATATTGAATTCTATTTTATGCTTATGATAGACATCTACCAGTCGATCAGCCAGCTGATTCATTACATCGCTCAGTTCATTCACGTCGGCTTTGATGTTAAAGACCCTTGTCTCCATCGATACGCTGTCGGCCGTAATGCTGCGGATAATGTCGTTGATCTCTTTCAAAGTATCCCCGACGATCAGCCTGTTGATGTCTTCTTTGCTTGGAAAATAACGGTAAAGGTTTCCAGCAGTCATATTCGCTTTCTTGGCGATATTGCGCATAGATGCGTTTTTATAGCCTTTTTCCAGAAATTCTTCCTTGGCCGAATTGATTATTGCCTGTCTTGATTCATCCTTCAGTTTCTGAGCCATAATAAATGAACCTCCGTTTACTATATTCATTGTAACACAATATAATAAACAGTGGTTCACTCTATTGGAAAAAGAAAAGCAGGTTTCCCTGCTTCTTTTTATGCTTATTTTCTTAATCCTAACTTGGCAACCAGATCTCTGTATCTGTTGACATCATTGTTTTTCAGATACTCCAGTAAGCTCTTTCTCTTACCTACCATCATCAGCAGACCTCTGTTTGAATGGAAGTCTTTCTTGTTCTGCTGCATGTGCACAGTCAGCTTGTTGATCGTAGCGGTAAGCAGCGCAACCTGAACTTCTACAGAACCGGTATCGCCTTCAAATCTGGCATAATCCTTAACGATCTTTGCCTTTTCTTCTTTTGTAAGCATGTTTTTCTCCTTTTTCTTCTTTATGATTGTAACCGTGCCGGAAGCCGGAGAAGCTTTCCAACTCAGCAACAATGCCTAATCAATATAACATGATTTCATGCCTATTTCAAGCGTTTTTTAAGCCGCCCTTCCTCTGTTGTAGGCATGGGTAATGCCGGCAATCTTTTTCGCCAGACTGCCGTTTATCTGGCCTTTCCTTAAACGCCATCTCCAGTTGTTCAAAGTACCCGGAACATTTATCGTGGATTCTTCTCCCAGACCCAGATAGTCCTGCATCTGTGCGACAAACAGGGACGCTACCGAAGACATACCTCCCCTGATAAATCCGTAGTTGTAGCCTTCTTCTTCATTCAGCCCGTAGTATTGTTTTGCATACTTCAGGTCTTTCTTCTTCGCCTTATTCAGCCAGCCCATGATCGGAACATTGTCGTGCGTGGAAATGTAGCAGACGCTGTTTTCCGTATGATTGTGCGGGGCATGGAAACTCGACCCGTCATCAGCCATACCGAATTCCAGGACTTTCATTCCCGGAAAGCCGGATACCTGAAGCAGTTTTACGACTTCTTCCGAGATGATTCCAAGATCTTCCGCAATGAACTGGATATTGCTGAACCAGTCTCTCAATACGGTTATAAAGTCAACGGAAGGCCCCTTGACCCAGCGTCCATTCTTTGCGGTCTTTTCGCCATAAGGAACAGCCCAGTAATCTTCAAAACCGCGGAAATGATCGATACGGATCACGTCAAAGTACTTGCTGGCACCTTCTACTCTTTCCAGCCACCATTTGTATCCGGTCGTTTTCATGTATTTCCAGTCATAGAGCGGGTTGCCCCAGAGCTGCCCGTTCTTGGAGAAGTAGTCAGGCGGTACGCCCGCAACCTCTTTCGGCTGTTTCGTTTTCTCGTTCAGCTGAAACTGCCTGCTGTCTGCCCATACTTCGCAAGAATCCATCGCAATATAGATCGGCAGATCGCCGATGATTCTGATCCCGTTCCTGTTGGCATATTCCTTTAGATCCATGAACTGCCGGTAGAAGAGAAACTGCAGGAATTCATAGAAACGGATATCCTCTTCCAGCATTGCCGTATAGTGCTCCAGCGCTTCTTTTTTTCTTATCCTGATTTCTTCGTCTTCCCATTCCAGCCAGGATTTCATGCCGAAGTGTTTCTTTACCGCCATGAACAAACCGTAGTCCGGCAGCCAGTTTTCGTTCTCCCTGAGAAACTGATCGAATTCTTTCCTGTATTTGTCTATTCCATTGAGATAGGCTTTGTATAGAAGCGGATATCGGTTTACATACAGGTCCCCGTAATCGACGTAGGAAGGATCGATGACTCTGATCTTTTTTAAGTCTTTTCTGCTTACCAGTCCGTCTTCTTCCAGCAGATCCAGATCGATGAAATACGGATTTCCGGCGAACGACGAGAATGACTGATACGGCGAATCTCCGTAGCTGGTATGACCCACAGGAAGCACCTGCCAGTAGGACTGGTTGGCCTTTACCAGTAAGTCCACAAAACGGTAGGCTTCTTTCCCCAGTGTTCCGATGCCGTAGTTCGACGGCAAGGATGAGATCGGCAGCAGGATACCTGCACTTCTAGTAATGCTCATATAATAATCCTCGATTTCTCTATCTTTTATTCTAACTTAAATATTAAAATAAAAGTGAGGTATTGATATGAAAAAGACCATGTATATTCTAATTGTCTTTACTCTACTTGTATCATTGTGTTCGTGTTGCGGTAAAACGGCTGTTGAGAAAGTCGCTTCCTCCGATTCGGTCTATGTCAGAAAGATCGAAGGTCTTGACGATGATTTCATCATGGGCATGGATGTGAGCAGTGTTCTGGCGCTTGAAGACAGCGGAGTCAGATTCTATGACTACAATGGCGAGGAAGCGGATCTTTTTCAGATCCTGGCGGAAAGCGGCGTTAACCACATCAGAGTCAGAGTATGGAACGATCCTTACGATGAAAACGGGCATGGATACGGAGGCGGCAACTGTGATATCTTAAAAGACGTAGAAATCGGCAAAAGAGCGACGAAATACGGGATGAAACTGATCGTCGATTTTCATTATTCCGATTTCTGGGCCGATCCGGGAAAACAGATGGTTCCGAAAGGCTGGAAAGACATGAATATCGAAGAAAAAGCGGATGCCTTGTATCAATATACGCTGGATTCGTTAAAACAGCTGAAGGATGCGAAAGTCGATGTGGGAATGGTTCAGATCGGCAACGAGACCAACGGATCGCTGGCCGGAGAAACGATCTGGCTGAATATTGTTCATCACCTCATGGCCAATGCGTCGAAAGCCATCCGGGAGGTATATCCGAAAGCACTGATTGCCGTCCATTTCGCCAATCCCGAGAAAGCCGACAGCTATGATTTCTATGCCTCCAAGCTGGCGTACTACGATCTGGATTACGATGTCTTTGCCTCATCCTACTATCCTTACTGGCACGGAACGCTGGATAATCTCTCTCGGGTCCTTTCTGACATAGCCGAGAAATACGGCAAGAAAGTTATGGTGATGGAAACATCCTACGCATATACGAATGAAGATTCCGACTTCTTCGGCAATACAATCTCAGATGAAAGCAGTGTTGCCAAACCTTATCCATATACCGTACAGGGTCAGGTCAACAGCGTACTGGATGTCATCGATACAATAGCCAATCAGACAGCCAACGGCATCGGCGTATGCTACTGGGAAGGCGCGTGGATAAGCGTTGGAACGGAATCTTACGAAGAGAACCTGAAGAAATGGGAAGAATACGGTTCCGGATGGGCAAGCAGCTTCGCATCGAAATACGATCCCCAGGATGCGGGCAGGTACTATGGCGGTTCCGCCGTTGACAATCAGGCTTTCTTCGATCCTTCGGGTCATCCGCTGGAATCTCTGAAGCTCTTTGAATTATGCAGAGAAGGCAATGAAATACCATTAAAGGCCGATGCGATCGAAGATGTCAGACTGCAGATCGATCTGAATGATGACATCATTCTGCCGGATACAGTGAATGCTTTGATGAATGATGGCTCCAGGAGGCAAATAGATGCCGTCTGGGAGACGTACGACAGTGAATTGATGAGGAACAGCGGTCCGGCGCAATATGTGATAAAAGGAACTGCAGGCGGTCTTGATGCATACTGCTATGTATCAATGATCGAGTATAATTATCTTAGGAACTATTCTTTTGAAGAAGACGCCAACAAGACTCCTGTTCCATCGGGATGGATCGTAAACAATATCGGAAAGACAGATGAGCTGTGGTGTGAAAACAAACAGACGGATTCCCTTTCCGGAGAGAATCATTTCCATTTCTGGTCTGCCGCTAAAAACAGCGTCGAGTTCTCTCTGGAACAGGATGTGAAGGATCTGAAAGAAGGTTCCTACAAGTTCTCGATCAGCATCATGGGTGGAGATGGAGGCAAGACGGAAATCTATGCGTATGTGAAAATCAATGATGAAGTCATAGCCAAAGCTCCTATGAATATCACCGTATACAACAGCTGGGATACAGGTATGATAGATCGTTTCAAATACGATGGCGTATCCGATCTTAAAGTCGGAATCTACGTAAAATGTGAAGGAGACGGAAACGGAGCCTGGGGCAAGATCGACGATGCCCTGCTGAATTCTGTTGGAGGATAAAAAAATGAAAAAGAAACTGTGTGCTTTGCTGCTGATTCTGCTGATGTGTGTATCCTGCTCCGGCGAAAAGAAAACGGATGCGACTCAAGACAACTACCGGGTCTTTTATCAGATCTTTGTCGGTTCATTCTCCGACAGCGACGGGGACGGGACTGGCGATCTTAGAGGTATCATCAACCGTATCGATTATCTCAACGACGGTAATGTCGACTCGAAGAGTTCTCTGGGCGTTCAGGGTATCTGGCTTACGCCGATCTTCAAGTCCCCTTCCTATCACAAATACGACGCCAGCGACTACTACACGATCGATCCGGCTTTCGGAACACAGGAAGATCTGGATGAACTGATCAGACTCTGCCACGAAAGGAACATGCTGGTGATTCTGGATCTGGCCATCAACCACACGGCCGGAGATCATGAATGGTTCAGACAGTTTACCAAGGCTCATCAGAACAACGATACGGAGAATAAATACTACGACTATTACGTATATGCACCGAAGGATCAGAAGCCGGTAAACCGCGGTTTCTGCGATCTGAACGGTACGGCTGAAACATATGAATGCAACTTTTCCTACACGATGCCTGAACTGAATTTCGATAATCAGGACGTCAGGAATGAAGTCCTGGATATTGCCGCGTATTATCTGGCCAAAGGCGTTGACGGATTCCGTTTTGATGCGGCAAAGTATGTTTATCTGAATGACAATCCTGCTTCTACCGATTTCTGGAAATGGTATACGGGTGAACTGAGAAAGATCAAGGAAGACATCTATCTGGTTGGCGAAGTGTGGAGTTCAGAATCGGAAATCAATCAGTACATAAAGAATATGAACTGCTTTAATTTCGCCATGTCCGGTCCGGAAGGAATGATTGCAAAAACGGCGGCTGGAGACAATATTGATATCTATACGAAATATGTCGTATCTTATCAGGGCAAAAGCAAAGAACTGAATCCTGAAGCGATTCCT
>JAEEGL012429720.1_pt1 | contig 12791 bp, 10 predicted proteins | sample 9134231 | NCBI WGS metagenome assembly JAEEGL01 (sample SAMN16246548, study PRJNA631951) | gut metagenome | biome: gut microbiome; feature: rumen; material: fiber-attached | host: Bos | place: Iran: Karaj | collected 2018-10 | reverse complement strand
GCGCGGAAGGAGGGATTTGAACCCTCGCGCGCTGTTTAGACGCCTACTCCCTTAGCAGGGGAGCCCCTTCGGCCACTTGGGTACTTCCGCAGGCCGGTTCATCGCATCTGGCCGCCAGAGTAAAATCTGGCGGAGAGAGTGGGATTCGAACCCACGGCTCTTACGAGTCACCGGTTTTCAAGACCGGCTCCTTAAACCACTCGGACATCTCTCCGTATCAGCGGTTTCCCAAACGCAAATAACAGAATACCATAAAGCGTTTTCCTTGTCAACTCAATTTTCCCCGGCCTCCGGCACCGCAATGGGCAGCTCCAGCCCCAGCAGCGGCGTGCGGACGTCGGCTCCGGGGAAGCATCCGGTCTCCCGGAAGCCCCACCGCCGGAAAAATCCCGCCGCTCTGGCCTCCCGGGGCAGCAGCAGGGACAGTGTGCCCCTCCCGGCGCTCCGGCAGGCGCTGACGGCCTGACCCAGCAGCTGGGGGCCCAGCTGTGAGCCCCGGTATTCCGGCAGCAGCCAGAACAGGGTGATCCGCCCCTCCGCGCTTGCCGTCTCCACCACTCCGACCACGTCGTCCTTCAGCATGGCGGCCCAGCTCTGCCGCCCCTCGTCCCCCGGGCCTTCATTATAATATTCCAGATCCCCGTGGAGCTCCTGCCATGCCGCCCGGCGGCACTCGTCAGGGAAGGGATCCCCGGGCTCCAGGGGCCGGAACCAGAGGTTGCTGTCCAAAATCCGCTTGCCGCCCTTCTTCCACCAGTGCTGGGTGGCGAAGGTGCTCAGATCCTCCGTCAGATGGGAGATGTCTCCGATGGCGCTGATGACCTCGATATGCGCCGCGTCCCGGGCCCGGAGCACGGTGATGCCGGTGTTGTCCGAGTGGGGCACCTGATCCATCTCCGCGCAGGACAGGCCCAGCAGAACGCTGGTCAACGCCCGGATGGCCATGCCGTGGCTGGCGATGACGATGGTCCGGTCCGGATTGCGCGCCACCAGCTCCCGGACGGTGCCGGACAGGCGGCTGCGCAGCTCCTCGAAGGTCTCGCCTCCCTCCACGTTCCACAGCTCCGGCTGGTGGTTGAACTGCCAGATCTTCTCCGGCCAGCGGCGCTCCGCCTCGCCCCACGTCATGTCCTCCCACCGCCCCAGGGCCAGCTCCCGGAGCCCCCGGACAGGCTGCACCGGCAGGCCGGTGTATCTTGCCGCCGCCTCCGCCGTCCGCCGGGTGCGGTACAGGTCGCTGGCGTACACGGCGTCCAGAGGCAGGCCCTGGAATCGCTCCGCCAGCGCCTCCAGCTGCCGCTCCCCGTTGGGGGTGATGAGGCTGTCGTACTGTCCGTGGATCCTCCGGTAGACGTTGCCCTCCGCCTCCGCGTGGCGGATCAGATAGATGGTGGTCATGACTTCTCTCCTCTCACCAGGTCCGGACGCCCCCGGACAGCTCCCGGGGAGACGTGAGGCCGTGGCTGTCCAGATAGGCGGCGATGCCGTCCCGCACGTGCAGGGGGGCAAAGGGGTCCGCGAAGGATGCGGTGCCCACGGCCACGGCGTCCGCCCCGGCCAGCAGCATCTCCACGGCGTCCTCTCCGCTGCGGATGCCGCCCATGCCCAGAATAGGCAGCTTCACCGCTTGCCTGACCTGCCAGACCATCCGGACGGCAACGGGGAATACCGCGGGACCGGACAGCCCCCCGGTGTTGTTTCTCAATATGGGCCTCCGGGTCTCGATGTCGATGCGCATCCCCAGCAGCGTGTTGATCAGCGACAGGGCGTCGGCCCCGGCGTCCTCCACCGCACGGGCCATTTGGGCGATGTCCGTGACGTTGGGGGACAGCTTCACCATGACGGGGACCTTCGACCGGTCCTTCACCGCCCGGGTGACCTCCGCCGCCGCGTCGGGGCAGGTGCCGAAGGCCATGCCTCCCGCCTTCACGTTGGGGCAGGAAATATTCACCTCCAGCAGATCCACCCCGGCGTCGGAGAGCATGGCCGCCATCTCCCCGTACTCCTCCGGGGAGTTCCCCGAGAGGTTGGCGATGACGATCACGTCGTGGCGGCGCAGCTCCGGCAGCTCCTGCCGGATGAAGCCCTCCACCCCGGGATTCTGCAGGCCCACGGCGTTGAGGATCCCCGCCGGGGTCTCCGCGATCCGGGGCGGCACGTTCCCCTCCCGGGGATGCAGGGTCAGGCCCTTGACGCAGATGGCCCCCAGCTCCGACAGGTCGTAGAATTCCCCGTACTCCCGGCCGAATCCGAAGGTCCCGCTGGCCACGGCCACGGGGTTTTTCCAGCGCAGGCCGGCAAATTCGATGGTCAGATCAGTCATCCCAGTCCATCTCCTCTCCGTCGAACACGGGGCCGTCCTTGCAGACCCGGCGATAGTGCCCGGCGCTGTCCCGGCAGGCGCACACCAGGCACGCCCCCACGCCGCAGCCCATCCGCACGTCCAGAGACACCTGATAGGGCGCCCCGGCTTTTTTGCAGACCTTCGCCACGGCTTTCATCATGGCGTTGGGGCCGCAGATCAGCACCCGGTCGTAGGACTCCCGCTCCAGCCGCCGCCGGACCAGCGCGTCGGGGAAGGCGTGCTCCCCCATGGTGCCGTCGTCGGTGCACAACTCCACGGTGCCGCAAACTTTCTTATAGTCCTCGCTGAGCAGCTCCTGATCGGCGCTGCGGTAGCCCAGGATCGCGTCGGCGTACTTGCTCCTGCTGGCGGCGAAGAGCAGCGGCGCGGTGCCCATGCCGCCGCCTACCACAAGGATCCGTTCCCCGGAGAGGTCGAAGCCCCGTCCCAGAGGCCCCATCACCGGCAGCAGGTCCCCGGCCCGGACATGGGTCAGCAGCTCCGTGCCCCGGCCTTTCAGCTCATAGCACAGGCGCATCTGCATCCCCTCCACGCCGCACACGCCGAAGGGACGGCGCAGCAGCGTATCGCCGCCGCAGTCCACATGGACGAACTGCCCCGGCACGGCGACGGCCGCGATGCCGGGGGCGTCCAGGATCAGGGAGAAACCGTAGGGCTCCATGGCCCGGGCCTCCCGAATAGCGGCCATTTCAGAAACAGGCATAGCGCGCCTCCTTTACATCTTGATAAACCGCGCCAGATCCTCCCGCATGGCGACGGCGGCGTCCCGGGCGGCGGTCCGATAGTCTCCCCCGTTCTTCTGCCAGGCGCAGATGATGCCCCGGGAGGAGTTGACAATGGCCCCCAGACCGCCCTCCTTGAAGGCGCAGGCCACGTCCTCCGCTCTGCCCCCCTGGGCCCCGTAGCCGGGCACCAGCAGGAAGGTGCGCTGCAGCGTCTTGCGGATATCCGCCAGCTGGGCGGGATGGGTGGCCCCGGCCACCGCCCCCAGGGGCGTGAAGCCGAACTCGCCCTCCGCCCCGGCGCCCAGCTCCTCCAGCAGCCGCCCCACGGCGGCGTACACCGGCCCGTCGGACAGCGCCCGGTCCTGGAGCTCCCCGGAGGAGGGATTGGACGTCTTCACCAGAGCGAACACGGTCCTGTCCCGCTCCAGACAGGTCCTCAAAAACGGTTTCAAGCCGTCGGAGCCCAGATAGGCGTTGACGGTGAGACAGTCGCAGGGGAAGGGCTCCCAGAGGTTGCCCTCCACCTCCACAGCGCCCAGATAGGCGTCGCTGTAGGCCTCGGCGGTGGACCCCACGTCCCCCCGCTTCATGTCGCCGATGACGTAGAAGCCCAGCTCCCGGGCCAGCCGGATGGTCCGCTCCAGCACGTCCATGCCGGGGACCCCCAGCCGCTCGTAGAAGGCGGATTGGAGCTTTACCGCCGGCACTACGTCCGTCAGCGCGTCCAGCAGACCGGCGTTGAAGGCGAACACCGCCTCCGCCGCCATGCGCAGGGTGGCGCCGTATTCCTTCAGACAGCGCGCCCGGATATCCTCCGGCACATATTCCAGCCGGGGATCCAGGCCCGCAACGGAGGGATTTTTCCGGGCCAGGATCAGACTCTGCAGCCGATCAAAGGACACGGATGCTCTCCTCCTTCCACGTCACGTTGCCCCCCATGACGGAGGCCTTCACCCGGCCCTTGAGCGTCAGACCGGCGAAGGGGGTGTTATGGCCCATGGAGACGAACTGCTCCGGGTCCACCGTCCACTCCTCGTCGGGGTCGAAGAGGATCAGATCCGCCGCCTCGCCCACGGCCAGGCAGCCCCGGGACAGGCCCAGGATAAAGGCCGGCTCCAAGGTCATCTTCTTGAGGATATCGTCCAGGGGCATCATCCCCGTGTGGTACAGATAGGTCAGCGCCACCGCCAGAGCCGTCTCCAGCCCGGAGATGCCGGAGGGGGCCTCTGCCAGAGGCAGGGCCTTCTCCTCGGCGCTGTGGGGGGCGTGGTCCGTGGCGATGACGTCGATGGTACCGTCCCGGAGACCCTCCAGCACGGCGCCCAGATCCTCCGGCGTGCGCAGGGGCGGATTCACCTTTGCCATGGTCCCCCGGGTCAGGATCTCCTGCTCCGTCAGGGCGAAGTAGTGGGGGCAGGTCTCGCAGGTGACCATCAGCCCCTGCTCCTTGGCCTGCCGGATGCGCTCGATGGCCCCCTTGGTGCTGACGTGGCAGATATGCACCGGCGCACCGAATTCAGCGGCCAGCATGATGTCCCGCTGGACCATCAGCTCCTCGGCAATGGCAGGCCGTCCGGGGATCTCCAGCACCCGGGACACGGGTCCCTCGTTGACCGCGTAACTGCGCACCAGGTCCGCGTCCTCGCAGTGGGAGAGGATGGGGATATTCAGCTTTTCCGTCCGACGAAAGGCCTCCCGGAGCAGGTCGGCGCGCATGAGGGGCACGCCGTCGTCGGAGAAAGCCAGCGCCCCGGCCTCCATGAGACCCTCCAGGTCCGTCAGCTCCTGCCCCCTCAGGTCCTTCGTCACGGCGCCCACGGGGTACAGGTTCACAAGCCCCAGCGCCGCGCCCCGGGCCCGCAGGGTCCGCAGCCGCTCCGGCGTGTCGGTGACGGGGTCCGTGTTGGCCATACAGGCCAGCGAGGTGAAGCCGCCCTTGGCAGCGGCCCGGCAGCCGGTCTCCAGAGTTTCCTTGTGGGTCTGACCGGGATCCCGGAGATGGGTGTGCATATCGATCAGGCCGGCGCTGACCAGAAGTCCCCTGGCGTCCAGCACCGCGGCGCCCGGAGCCTGAAGCCCCTCTCCGGCGGCGGCGACCATACCGTGCTCCAGCAGCAGATCCACCTGGCCGGAGATGCCCTCGGCGGGCCCGACGACGGTGGCGTTTCGAATCAAAAGGGCCATAACGTCCTCCCTGTTTTCATTTGGATTAAAGTGATCGTTTTCCATGCGTTCTTCTGTATTTTCAGTATAGCGTACAGGAAATCATTTCGCAATCGCTTTTTCTCCTTCACCGCGTTTTTTCCGCTCTGTGCGGGCATACTGACGTTGAAAGCCGAGCGGGACCGGAAAAATCCGCCGGTCCCCGGGAGAGGAGCGAGCAGCAGTTATGAAGTGCAAGGCTTTTCTGTGCACCCTGGCCTTAGGCATGGCGGCGGGGGCGGCGTTGAGCATCCTGACCATGCCCCGGCGGCAGCGGTCCCGGTCCATGGTGGGCAAGATCCTCAAGACCGCCGGCGAGATCGCCGACCGCGTCGGCAGCATCGTCGAATAGACAAAAACGCTCTCCCGGCATATCGCCGGGAGAGCCGTTTTTTCTCATTGCTTCCGCACCTGCTCCGCGGCCATGCTGCGCAGCTTGATGCAGTCGTATTTCCCACGGTTCGTCTTGGGCAGCTCGGGGAAGAACAGCACGAACTTGGGGACCTTGAATTTCGCCAGCCGGGACCGGACGTAGGCGATGATCTCGCCGCTGTCCGCCTTCTCGCCCGGGCGCAGGGTGACGCAGGCGCAGACCTCCTCGCCGAAATGGCGGCTGGGCACGCCCACCACCTTGATCTCGTCGACCTTGGGATATTCCGCAATGCAGTTTTCCACCTCGCCGGGGGAGATGTTCTCGCCGCCCCGGATGATGACCTCCTTCAGCCGTCCGGCAAAGTGGAGGTTCCCTCGCTCGTCCAGATAACCCAGATCGCCGGTGTGGAGCCAGCCGTCCTTCTCCAGGACCCGGGCGGTGGAGTCGGGATCCTTGTAGTAGCCCTGCATGACGCTGGGCCCCCGGACACAGATCTCGCCGGTCTCCCCCTGAGGCAGGACCCGGCCGGTCTCCCGCTCGATGACGCGGCCCTCCAGCAGCTCGGAGAAATGGCCCACTGTGGTGGACAGCACGGAGACGTCGTCGTCGGGACAGGCAAAGGTGATGCCGCCGGTGGCTTCCGTCAGGCCCAGACCGGGGACGAGATTGAAGTTCAGCTTGTCGCGGATCTCCATGAACTGCGTCACGGTATACGTATCCCCGCCGATCATGCCGATGCGCAGGGAGGAGATATCATAGGACTCCAGCTTGTCCTTGGCCAGGATGGCGTGGTACATGGTGGGCACGCCGTGGAGCACGGTGATGCCCCGCTCCTGGATCTGCTCCAGGGTGGTCCGGCTGCTCTTGTCCGGCGGGAAGCAGAGCCGTGCCCCCACGGAGAGGGCGGCCAGCACGCAGGAGCACAGACCGAAGCAGTGGAACATGGGCACCGCCGCATAGAACCGGTCGCTGTTGTCGGCCAGCAGGGCCGCCGCCTGGGAGGCGGAGTTCAAAACCCAGGACCGGTGACTGGTCATTACGGCCCGGGGCCGGCCGGAGGAGGTGCCGGAGGTAAAGAGCATGGTGGCGGTGTCCTCGGGCCGGACGGCGGCCCGGGCCGCGGCGTAGTCCGCCTCAGAGGCCAGCTCTGCGCCTTTTGCCAGAGCCGTCACGTCGCCGCCGATATAGATATGATCCCGGATCAGCCCCGCGTCCCGCAGGACAGGACAGGCGTCCCGGAAGGCGTTGCCCCGGAACCCGTCGCCGCACAGGAGTACGTCGGCGTCCGACAGCCGCAGCAGGGCGGACAGCTCCGAGGCCGTCAGCTCGCCGTTGACGAGCACAGCGACGACGCCCAGCTTTTCCAGGGCCATGAGGGCTGTAAGGTCGTTGATGGTATTGGCGCACCAGATGCAGACGTGCTGTCCCCGGACGATGCCCTTTTTCAGAAGCATCCGGGCCAACTCGTCTGTCAGACGGTCCAGCTGCTCATAGGTGAGCCGGACCGTTCCCTCTTCCGCCGCCGTCAACTCCGGCCAGCGGGCCGCGGAACTCGTAAGAAGTCCCCCGATGGTCTCGGGAGAAAAATCATGCATGACCGATCGCCGCCTTTTTTCAGGATGCAGACTCCACCGCGGCGGCAAAAGGCGGGTCTTTTCCCGTCGCAGTCTTTTTACTATAGCACAGGCAGGCGCGCTTGTCCACCCTTTTTGCTTTCTGAAAACGACAGGGCCCGGCCTGTCTCCGTACTCTTTCAGACTGAAATTGTTCTTCGCCCTCAAAAATTTGCTTTTTGTTCCCCGGGGGATATAATAGATACAGAGGACTCGACAGACAAGACGTTTCGATCACCCGTATCACCATTCTCAGAGGAGGACACACACCATGGCGACAGCAAGACGATGGGGCCGCGGGCTCTTCGCGCTCCTTTTGGCACTGGCGCTCCTGCCGGTCACGCTCCCGGTAACGGCCCGGGCAGCGGATCCCCTGCCCGTGAGCTCTGTCACTTTCTCTTTTACCGACAACGGCGTCACCGCCGAGGGCGAGGGCAGCGGCTATGTGATCAACGGGACGGCCCTGCAGATCGATCAGCCCGGCGTGTACACCGTCACCGGCTCCTGCCGTGAGGGCAGCATCACCGTGGAAAAGGAGATCACAGACGTCACCCTGATCCTGCAGGATCTGACCCTGAGCTGTTCCACCGCCGCGCCGCTGTCCTGCAATAAGGAAACCGGGGTGACGATCTTCACGGCCGACGATGTGACGCTCAGCGACAAAGAGGATCCCGACGACGAGAACAGCGAGGGCGCGGTCATCAAGATCAAGTCCGACGCCTCCCTGACCCTCGCCGGCAGCGGCACCCTCAACGTCAGCGGCGACTGCAAAAACGGCATCAAAACCGGGGCCCGGTCCGTCGTCACCGTTGAGAGCGGAACCGTCAACATCACCGCCGCCAACCACGGTCTCTCCGCCGACAACGAGGTCGTCATCAACGGCGGCGACGTCAGCATCGCCGCGGGCAACGAGGGCATCAAGGCCTCTCCCGGCGAAGACGACACCGATTCTCTGGGCAACATCACCATCAACGGCGGCACCGTCAGCATCACCGCCGCCGACGACGGCCTTCACGCCGAGGGCGATCTCACCGTCAACGGCGGCGACGTCACCGTCAGCGCCGGGGACGACGCTCTGAAGGCGAAGGGGGATCTCACCATCAACGACGGTACCGTCACCGTGACCGACTGCCTCGAGGGCCTTGAGGGCGCCACGGTAACGCTGAACGGCGGCACGGGCCATATCACCGCAGCCGACGACGGCATCAACGCCTCCAACAGCGATCTGTCCGGCTCTGCCCATTCCTCTCTCTTTTCCGTCGCCATCAACGGCGGCTCCTGGTACATCAACGCCGGCGGCGACGGTCTGGACGCCAACGGCACTGTCACCGTCAGCGGCGGCGTCACGGAGCTCTACGGCTCCACCGGAATCGTTGAGGCCGCCCTGGACTATAATACCACCTGCGCCTTCAGAGGCGGTACACTGCTGGCTGTGGGCATGCGCGGCGTGCCCGGGCCGTCCTCCTCAGGCGTCTCCGTGGTCTTCGGCATCCGCGGCTTCGGCCGCTTCGGCAGCAGCCGGTCGGATTCGGCAGACAGCATAGCTCTCTTCGCCGGCGACAGTCTCTCCATCGTGGACAGCCGGGGCACGGAGCTCTATGCCGCCACGGCGGTGAAGTCCGCCGAGCAGGTCATCTTTGCCTCTGACCGGCTCGTCCCCGGCGAGCCCTATACCCTGTGCGTCAACGGCGTCGCGGCCGTCACGTGCATTGCCGACGGCCTCGAATTTACCGACGTGGCAAAGAACGCCTGGTACGCCGACGCAGTGTTCTGGGCAATGGACAAGGACATCACCACCGGCACCAGCAATACCACCTTCTCTCCGGACGATCCCTGCACCCGGGCCCAGATCGTCACCTTCCTCTGGCGGGCGGTGGAGAGCCCCGCCGTCTCCGGAGACAATCCCTTCACCGACGTGACGGAGGACGCCTGGTACCGCAGCGCGGTGCTCTGGGCGGTGGACGAGGGCGTCACCGCCGGCACCGGCGACGCCGTCTTCTCCCCGGACGACCCCTGCACCCGGGCCCAGGCCGTGACCTTCCTCTGGCGGGTGGCGGGAAGCCCCGCCGTCTCCGGAGACAATCCCTTCACCGACGTGGCGGAGGGCGCCTGGTACTATGACGCCGTGCTCTGGGCGGTGGACAAGGGTATCACCGCCGGCACCGGCAGAACTACCTTCTCCCCGGACGATCTCTGCACCCGGGCCCAGATCGTCACCTTCCTCTGGCGGGACCGCACCGCCTGAATACGACCGTCTGCCACAGCCCCGCCGGGGCCATGGACCCCGCAGGGAAATGATGTTTTCCCCCTTTCATGGTATGGTCGACCCATCCCGACAAAAAAGGGGCGGTGTGGGGATACGACGGCGAACTGCCCGCAGGTCCATCATATCCGGCCGCAAAAAAACGGAGGGACTCTCGTCCCTCCGTTTTTTCTTTTTCTTTTCAGGCCCTGGACGGCTTTTTGATGTGCTTGACCTTCTTGGTGACGAAGCAGAGGATCAGATAGAAGATCATCACGAACATACAGATGCGGAACATATTGTGATAGCCCAGGTGCCCGGCGATGGCGCCGGTGACCACGGAGCCGATGGCGATGCCGATATCATAGGTATTGTAGTACAAAGCGCTGCCCAGGGTCCGCTTCTCCGCACCCATGGCGGTCATGATCCAGACCTGATACGTCGGCACCAGGGTGCCCAGTCCCACGCCGCCCACAATGCCCGCCAGGGTCAGCGTCAGATTGTCGTGGGTGATGGACAGCAGGAACATGCTCACCACGATGCACGCGCCGCCCAGCACGGCGGAGAAGATGGGGCCCTGCTTATCGTAGGTGCGGCTGGTGATGAACTTGAAGGCAAAGACCACGATGGTCTGGATCACGTAGAAATAGGACAGAGCGCTGAGCCCCTCGGAGTTGGCCAGCAGGGGAATGAAGTTCTGCTCCGCGCCCCGGCACAGGCCGTAGATGAACAGCAGGCAGAACTGCCAGGTGATGATGGGGTCGAAGAACCGGTTCCACCAGGCCGGCTTGGGCAGGGGATTGCCGGCCTCGTCGGTCTTCTTCGCCTTGGGGGGATCCGGGACCTTGATAAACTGCATCACCACCAGCGCCGCCGCCAGTGCCACGCCGGAGGCGATGAACATGGCGGGGAAGCCGCTGTGATTGACGAAAGCCAGGCCGATGGTGGGAGAAAAGGCGATGGCTCCCGTGGTACCCATGCTGAAGTAGCCGATGCCCTCGCCCCGGCGCTCGTCGGGGACGATGTCCGCCGCCATGGCGCCGCAGAAAGTGGTGACCATGCCGAAGCCGAAGCCCTGGAAGATACGCAGGAGCATCACGCTGTAGACGGAATGGACCAGCAGATAGCCGAAGGTGAACACGAAGGCCAGCAGGATGCCGAAGCGCAGCAGGCTCTTTCGTCCGAAGTGGTCCATCAGGAAGCTGACGGTGAAGCGCACCGCCACGGAGGCGATGGAGAAGGCGGTGGCGATCAGGCCGATCTCCGCCTTGGTGCCTCCCAGCATCTCGCCGTACAGCGGCAAGGTGGGGACCAGCATATAGAAGCCCAGGAAGAACAGAAAATTCGTTGCAAACAGGATCAGATACATCCGGGTCAAAAGCTTTGGTTTAGCCATGACGCAGTCTCCTCTCTAAGAGTGACGATCGTTTCCCCGTTACGCGGTCTTGTGCTTCCGACGGACGGCGGAGAGACCGTAGATGATCAGATAGAGGATCATCAGGATCATACCGAAACGGAACATATTGAAGTATCCGGCGTGGTTGGCGATGGAGCCCATGATCACGCCGCCGATACCGGTGCCGATATCCAGGAAGTTATAGAACAGGGCGTTGCCCAGACTTCGCTGGTTCCGGCCCACCAGATCCATGACGAAGGCCTGGAAAGCGGGGATGATCATGCCCAGGGCGACGCCGCTGAAGATGGAGACCACCAGCAGCATGGCGTTGGTGTGGGTCATGGACAGCAGCAGCATGCAGATAGCCATGGCCGCGCCGCCGGGGATGATGGAGGAGGATGGGCCCTTCCGGTCATAGATCTTGGCGGTGAGGAACTTGGAGCCGAAGCAGACCCACGTCTTGATGACGAAGAACACGGACAGCACGGTCAGGGCCTCCTGCTTTGCCAGCAGGGGGATGAAGTTCTGCTCCGAGACCCGGCAGATGCCGTAGAGGATCAGCAGCACCGCCGGAATACTGACCCGGGGGTCGTAGAACTTCCGCCAGACCGGGAGCTTCTCCGGCTTTGCAGGCGCTCCGTCGGGGCCGGCCGCGGCAGGCTCGAGCGCCGGGATGCGCAGGAAGAAGGTGCAGATGGCGGCCAGCAGCATGGCGAAGGCGGCGCTGAGGAACATGGGCCGGAAGCCCACGTGATTGACGATGGCCAGGGCCACGGCGGGAGAAAAAGCCACCGCGCCGGTGGTGGACATGCTCAGATAGCCGATGCCCTCGCCCCGGCGGGAATCCGGCAGGATGTCCGCGGCGATGGATCCGAACATGGTGGTGACCATGCCGTAGCCCACGCCCTGGAGGATCCGGACCAGAGTGGCCCCCAGAGAGGCGGCGGTGAGCAGATACAGCAGCATAAAGACCACGGAGATCACCGCGCCGGTGCGCAGCATGGTCTTGCGGCCCACCTTATCCACCAGAAAGCCCAGGAAAATGCGGGTGACGATGGCGGCGAAGAAGAAGCCCGTGGCCACCAGTCCCACCTGGGTATCCGAGGCGCCCAGAGACGACACGTACAGGGGCAGCGTGGGCTCCAGGGCGTAAAAGCCGAAGCAGAAGATAAAATTTGCGACAACGATGGTGATAAACGGTTTGGACCATACTTTTTCCGTTGCCATGACGATACGCTCCTTTCCAGCCGTCAGGCGGTCTGCTTTTTGCCCTTGAACAGGAGCTTTTTGCCGGCAAAGAGGATCAGATACACGATCATGATGTACACGCCCCAGCGGAACATGCCGCAGTAGCCGATGCGGTCGGCGATGGCGCCCATGCCCACGGAGCCCACGGCAATGCCGATGTCGTACACGTTATAGTACATGGCGCTACCGAGATTCCGCTTCTCCCGGCCCACGGTGGTCATGATCCAGGCCTGGAAGGCGGGGATCAGGGCGCCCAGGCCCGCGCCGCCGAACACGCCGGCCAGCAGGAGCATGGCGTTGCCGTGGGTGAGAGACAGCACCAGCATATCCGCCAGGATGAGGATGCCGCCGGGTACGATGGAGGAGCCGACGCCGTACTTATCATAGAACTTGCCGGTGATGAATTTGAATACGAAGGACACCGCGGTCTGCACGATGAAGTAAACCGACAGCATCGTCAGCCCCTGACTGCTGGACAGCAGGGGGATAAAGTTCTGCTCCGCGCCCCGGCAGATGCCGTAGAGCAGCAGCAGCAGCGCGGGAAACGCGATGACGGGATCAAAGATCTTCATCCAGAAGGGATCCTTCACCGGCGGCTTCGCCTCAGCGGAGGCCTCCTCCCCGGCG
>JAEEGL011937125.1_pt1 | contig 12791 bp, 5 predicted proteins | sample 9134231 | NCBI WGS metagenome assembly JAEEGL01 (sample SAMN16246548, study PRJNA631951) | gut metagenome | biome: gut microbiome; feature: rumen; material: fiber-attached | host: Bos | place: Iran: Karaj | collected 2018-10 | reverse complement strand
TGCTGGTAACGGATGGCAAGGTCGTTCTGCTCGTCAATGGGTGGAAGGGTGTCGCAGGGATTGACTGCATCGGCGCCCAGTCTCTTGATTCTCAAGTTCCTGAAGGAAGTGTTCCCTTCCTTTGCAGTTATGGAGACCTTTCCATTTCCCAAGACCTGACCTTCGTGTCCCGGCGCACGCCAGGGATTATCCGGTTCGGTGTAGCAGACCACGTCAGTGCCGCCGATGGAAACCGCTATGTTCCTGCCCCTTACGGCAAGGGAAAAAGGACTCCACTCATTGTCTTTGGCCAGGGAACGGTAAAGGTTCCTTACCGATGCCAGGCTGCCGCTTTTTACGGTGCCGTCAATGGGACCGTTGTGAAGTATTACCTCGTATCCTTCTCCTGTCCCTTCGCCTCCGAAACTGATTGAGGCCGTTGCGTCCGTTTCAGTACGGAAGTCTCCGGTTATGATGAAATTACCGTATGATCGGTTTCCTCCCGGATTGAAAACCTCGTCCTGGCAAAGATCAAGGCTCCTGTGGGTTGAGGCCGTGCAGGAGGAGAGAAGTATGATAGCCAAGAGGGAAAGGGCTGCGTTTCTGGACATAATCTGTTATTTTTCCTCAAAATTAATGTTTTTTCCGTTTTCCCATATCTCTTTCCAAAGGAAAGGAAGGAGTTTTAACGGAAAAATCATAAATTTGTGGACCAAACAGTTGGTTTTTAAGGTTAATTATATGGTTAAAGTTGATCTCGGAGGTTGCTCCTCCTTTGTAAAAGAATCTGATTATCAAGAATTTATCAATAAAGCTCTGAGCGCTTTGGACGTGCTTGAAAGCGAGAAGGGCGCAGGAAACGACTTCCTCGGGTGGAAGCACCTTCCCACGACCACTCCGGAACCCCTCATACAGGCCTGCGAAGCCGTCAGGGACGGGTGGAAGGCCAAGGGAGTCGACCTCGTGGTGGTCATCGGCATCGGCGGTTCCTATCTCGGCGCCCGCTGCGCCATCGAGGCGCTTTCCCACAACTTTGCGAAACAGCTTTCCGGGAAGAAGGAAAGTCCTGAGATCGTATTCGCCGGCAACAACCTCTCCGAGGAGTACCTCGCCGAACTGATGGACCTCGTGGCGGAAAGGAACGTTGCGACGGTGGTGATTTCCAAATCCGGCACCACCACCGAACCCGCCGTGGCTTTCAGGATCGTAAAGGAATATATCGAAAAGAACTACAAGGATGCCTCCGAGAGGATCGTCGCAATAACCGATGAGCACAAGGGGGCCCTCAAGACTCTCTCCACCCAGGAAGGCTACCGTACATTCATAGTTCCCGACAACGTGGGAGGCCGCTATTCCGTGCTCACGCCTGTGGGAATCCTCCCCATCGTTCTGGCTGGATTCGACATAAGGGCGATGCTCGCCGGGGCCGCAGAGATGGAAAAAGCCCTTGAAGAAAGGAGCGCGGACAATGCCGCCGTAAGGTATGCCGCGATGAGGAACCTCCTCTATTCCAGGTATGGAAAGAAAGTCGAGATCCTCGTTTCCTACAATCCCAAGCTCCAGTATCTCGGAGAGTGGTGGAAACAGCTCTATGGGGAGTCCGAGGGCAAGGAAGGGAAGGGTATCTTCCCGGCATCGGTCAATTTCACGACCGACCTCCATTCGATGGGCCAGTTCATCCAGGAGGGTGACAGGGTGATGTTCGAGACCGTCGTGAACGTGGAGAAGAGCAACCGCAGCGTGATCATCGGCAGCGACCCCCAGAACCTCGACCAACTGAACTATCTCGCAGGGAAGCACGTCGAGCATTGCAACGCTATGGCGCAACTCGGCACCAAGCTCGCCCATATCGACGGCGGGGTGCCCCAGCTGGAGGTGTCGGTCGAGAGGATCAATGAATACAACCTCGGAGGCCTGTTCCAGTTCTTCGAAGTGGCTTGCGGCGTCAGCGCCTATCTCCTGGGTATCAATCCTTTCAACCAGCCCGGCGTGGAGGCGTACAAGAAGAATATGTTCGCCCTCCTTCGCAAGCCCGGCTACGAAGCGCAGACAGCCGCCCTCGAAGAGCGGCTGAAATAGCGCATTCAACGGGATTCCCGGTACTGATTCCAGATAACGCCGCTTTGCGGCCCCTCCCTCTTATCTTGCCGAGGGTGGCAGAGTTACTGGAATCAGTACCGGGAATCCCTTGGTTATCGTCTGGTGACCTGGGGCCAGTTATCCGTACGGAACGGGCTGGCCGGTAGTCCGGAGTCGTTGACCAGGTTGTTGAGGGGGTTCTTTGCCCAGGCGTAGCGGACTGCTATCGGGGCCTTTACTTTGGGCGATGAGACGATCACCTTGTTCCCCGACAGTCTGCTTTCCGCTTTGTGGAAAACGTGGTCAACTCCGGCGATGTAAAATCCTATCGGATCCTTCCCGTCCGAAGTCCTGAGGCCGTCGTCCGTGTCGAATGAAATCTCAATTGCTCCATCCTTGATTACATAACCGCTGTACACAGGCCCGTCGCAGACCACATCCTTCCCATAGGTCTTCGCAAGGGCCTGGAGGGCAAGCCTTTTCCCTACGTCGTATTTGTTTATCGGATGGATGTCATCTGCCTCTCCGATGTCTATCGTTACGGCCAGGCCGCAGTTCTTCATATGCTTCGACGTTTCCAGCTGGGTCTCACGCACGAAAGGCCAGCCCGTCTCCGGCTGCTTCGGGTCTATGCTTTCCGATACCTGAGGATCAGTGAAGCTGCTGATCTGGGTGATGTAGAATGGGAATGTATAACCCCAGGCCTTGCGCCAGTCTTGGATCATCAGGGGCAGGAGGGTGCCGTAGAGTTCGGTCCTGTCGGCATTGGATTCTCCCTGATACCAGATCGTTCCGCGTATGGAATATCCCACGAGGGGATGTATCATCGCATTGTAAAGCAGCGTGGGGAAATTCAGTTCGTCCGGTTTAGGGTCCAGGCAGGCGCGTTTAGGCATCGACACCTTGTATTTCCACATTCCCGTAAGGGGGATGCGGTTCCCGTCCTTTCCTTTTACCTGGATGAAGATTTCATCGGGTTCTCCGACGAGACCTCCCGACCAACACTCCTCGACAACCCTGACGGCGATGACCGCCTTTCCCTTTTTAACCAGGGACCGGGGGATGGTGTACACCCTCTTGGCCACGTTACCGTCCGTATGTCCTACCAAGACTCCGTTGAAAAAGGTCCAGTCGTTGTCATCTATGGTTGAAAGGCTGAGAGTCAGGTCTTTCCCTGCCCAATCCTTCGGAATGTCGATTGTCTTTCTGTACCACAGGGATCCGTGGAAGTTGAGGCCCTCAATTATCTCTATCTTGTTCGGGGTCAGGATTTCCCTCCAGCCGAATTCGTCGAGGTCCTTTCCTGCCCAGTTGCGGGTGCCGCCCTTCCAGGAGGGATCCTCGGCATCCAGCGTCTCGTGCCACTCGGCCACCTTTTTCCCTAGATCTTCGGGGAGGTTGTCGACTATGGAGAGTTCATCCTCGAATGCAGGGACTTCGGACAGGGCTTCCTTGCTGGTCCAGGCCTCGGAACGGGTGCCGCCCCAGCAGGATTCAATGAGTCCGACGGGGACGCCGAGGGCATCGTAGAGATGTTTTCCGAAGTAATAGGCCGCAGCCGAAAAGGGAGACAGGGTCTCACGGGTGCAGACTGTCCAGCCTCCATTGGCTACGGATGCATTTTCCTGAGGAAGATGGCTGAAAGCCTTGTTTACTAAAAGAAGGCGTATGCCGGGCACCTTGTCGGTGTTCGACAGTTCCTCTTCCATCCTCACGACGCCCCTTCCAAGGCCTTCCATCGGCATTACCATATTGGACTGGCCTCCGCAAAGCCAGACCTCTCCTATCAGGACGTTTTCAAGCCGGAGTTCTTCTCCGTCGGAAAAGATGATCGAGTACGGGCCTCCGGCATCCGGGGTGGGTAGGAGGATACTCCAACTCCCGTCTGGTCTGACGGGAGCCGTGTATGTTCCTGAACTCCAGGAGGGCTTGACGGAGACTTCGCTTCCCGGACCGGCCTTGCCCCAGATCTTTGCGTCGGTGTTGCGCTGCAGCACCATATTGTCCGAGAAGATGGGGGCAAGGACGACCTTGGAAAACAGTTCTGCAGGAGCCAGTAAGGCAAAGAGCGTCAGAAACGCAGGAAGAATTTTTTTCATGCTATTTCGTACCTCCCCTGACCTGCTGCCAGTCATCAGTGCGGAATGGGCTGGCGGGCAGGCCAACGCCGTTCACGAGGTTGCAGTAAGGATTGTTGGCCCAGCCATATCGTACTGCCACGGGGAATTCCACCTCGGGAGATGAAACGATGACCTTCTTCCCGGAAATCTTGGCTTCCGCCTTGTGGAATATGTGGTCGGAACCGGCGATCCAGAAGCTTTCAGGAGCCTTTCCGTCGGATGTGGTCAGCCCTTCCGCCGAGTGGAAGAGGATTTCTATCTCGTTGCCCTTGATCTTGTAAGTATGATACATAGGTCCGTCGTAGACGACCTTCTTGCCATATGTCTTGGCGAGGGCCTGGAGGGCGAGCCTCTTGCCTACGTCATATTTGTTGCGGGGATGGATGTCTTCGGCTTCTCCGATGTCGATGGTAACGGCCAGGCCGGCGTTCTCCAGCTGCTGGGCGGTCTCTTTCTGGGCGTCACGCAGGAAAGCCCAGGAGGATTCCTCCGGACCGGTCTGCGCGTCCATGAAATTGGCGATCTGTACGATATAGAAGGGGAAGGAATAACCCCAGGCCTTTCTCCAGTCCCTGATCATAAGGGGAAGGAGTTCGCGGTACTGGGCTGCCCTTTCAGCGTTGGATTCACCCTGGTACCAGATTGCTCCACGGATGCCGTAACCCACGATGGGGTTGATCATAGCATTGTAGAGGAGGGTGGGGAAGTTGGGACCCGGATCGAGTTTCACCGGCAATTCGGGAACTTCTTCCTTGGGTACGGACACCTTGTATTTCCAAGTTCCGGCGAGAAGGATACGGGTGGAGTCGTGTCCCTTGACCTGAAGGAACATTTTGTCAGGTTCTCCCCAGATTCCTCCGGTTCCCTGATAGTCGATGACCCTGACGGCGATGACGGCCTTTCCGGCTTTCACTTTCGAGCCGGGAACGGTGTATACCCTGTCGGTATCGTATCCGTCGATGTTGCCTACCTGGACACCGTTGAAGAAGGTCCAGTCCTCGTCGTCTATGGTGGAAAGACTGAGTGTCAGGTCCTTGCCGGCCCAGGAGCGGGGGATGTCGACAACTTTGCGGAACCATACGGCACCGTCGAAGTCCTCTCCCAGAAGCGTCTGCATCTTGCAAGGGTTCTCAATGTTCCCCCAGGACGCGTCGTACACGTCCTTCGTCGCCCAGTTGGTTTTCCCGTTCTTCCAGGACGGGTCAGCGCCGTTCACCGTTACCTTCCACTGGTCTATGGCCCTCTGGTGATCGGCCTCCCAGTTCTTTACTCTTTCGGGCAGGTCATCGAGGGCGGCCAGGCTCTTGTCGAAATCGTGCATGTTGCTGAGGGATTCCTTGCTCGTCCAGGCCTCCGCTATGGTTCCTCCCCAGCAGGTCTCGATCAGACCCACCGGTATTCCGAGGTTCTCATACAGATATTTCCCGAAGAAATAGGCTGTGGCGGAGAAGGGAGTGACGGTCTCCTCCGTGCAGACGGTCCAGCCTCCGTTGGTGACGGATGCGCTTTCAAGGGGGACGTTGCTCGTGACCTTGTTCAGGTTGATCAGCCTCAGGCCGGGAACTTTATCCAGGGAGGCTATCTCTTCCTTGAACCCGTCGACTCCTACCTTGCCGTCCTTAGACCCTTGGGCGCCCATCGGCATCTCCATGTTAGACTGTCCGCTGCATACCCACACCTCTCCGATCAGGATGTTTTTCAGGGTAAGTTCTTCACCGTCGGAAAGGGTGATGGTGTAGGGGCCTCCGGCATCCGGAGTGGGGAACTGAGCGCCCCATTTGCCGTTTTTCCCTACAGGGGCCCAATAGGTTTCAGTCGTCCAGGAAGGCTTGACAGAGACCCTGGACAGCGGGGTGGCCTTGCCCCAGATCTGTACCGTGGAGTTACGCTGAAGCACCATGTTGTCGGTGAAGATGGTTTCGGGAACCACCTTGGATGAGAGTCTTCCCGGAACTAAGAGTGCGCCCAGGACGATGATTGCAATAAAGAGAGTTTTTTTCATTGTTATGATAGATTATGTAGAATCCGTTTATTTGCTGGCTGACAGGAAATACTTCGCCCATACGTTCGAGGGACTGATATCCAGCGAACGGGAGAAATTGTCGCGGGCGGAAGCCTTGTTGCCGCGAGTCAGGTCCACCAGGCCCTGGAGGTAGATGTTGCGGGCCATAATGGTGCTGGCATTTCCGTCGCTTCCGAATTTGGAGTAGATGTCGATGACGGACGATGCGCCGCTCTGCTTCAGCAGCCTGTCGATGTACTCCTGCATTTCGCTGACTGACTTCTCGCTTTCTTCCGTGAGGCCTAGCTTCTTCTGTGCCATTGCCACGAAGTACTTGCTCTCGTCAACACGGCCTCCGGCCGTCCTTATGCACTTCTCGAAGGCCTCGCGCGCCTTGTCCGCCTGTCCGAGGGCTTCATATGCGAGTCCCTGGTGATAGGCGACCTTGGCTACGGTGGGGCCGGTGGAGAGTTCGTTGGTCTCCAGGTTGCTAGGGAAGGTGCCGGCCGCCTGGAAATCTTCAAGAGCCTTGGCCGTCCGGTTCTTCGAAAGATATCCGAGACCCCTCAGAAGGTGCGCGTCGACGAACTGCGTATAAACTGTCTGGCCGCCTTCCCATACACGGAAATGACGGTTGTTGAGGATGTTCAGCGCATCGTCGTATTTGCCGTTCTCGACATAGAGGTGGACCAGGCGTGCCGTGGCGTCGTCTGACCCGAATACGGTCTTGCGGTTCTTGTCCAAGAATGCCAGCCGGTCCTTGGAAGGTATGCCGAGGGCCTCGGACAGGATGTCATATTCAGTGAAGAATTTCGGATCGGACGCGTTCGAGGCGATAGCCTTGCGGTAGTATTCCTCAGCGGCTTTCTTGTCGTTCAGGTGCCTGTTAGCGGCAAAGCCGAGGTTGCGCCAGACCATTCCGTAATTCGGATTGATAGCGGAGGACTGTTTCCAGGCATTGATCGCCGCGTCTTTCTGGTCATAATAATACAGCAGGTTGCCCAGATAGTAGGGGGCCTTGCTGTCTGAAGGGTTGGCCGCGATTACGTCTTCGAGCATGCGCTTTTCCTCGTCGCGGAACGGGAAGCAGTAGTCCGGGGACATTACTGCCGCCCTGCGGTAGCGGGCCAGGGCTCCTTCCCTGTCACCGGCCTGGGCGGTGTACCAGCCTGCCATATAGTCGAGAAGCGGGGAAGCCGTGAAGGGCTCGACGGCGTTCTTCTGCATCGGAGTGGAAGCATATGGAGTGCCGAGGGCGATGGCGCGGTCCAGCAGCCATACGGCCTGCTTGTATGCGCCGACGCCGCCATAGTATGTAGAGGCTTCCAGGACTTCCTGCAGTGGTATGCCCATATGCTTGAAGGCCTTGCCCAGCGCTGCGTCGTCGCCGTTGAGGCGCGCCAGTTCGATACGGCTGAGGAAATCGAGGGGGTCGAAGGCTATGTTCTTCTCTAGCAAAGCCTTTGCGTCGGAGGTGCGGCCCTGCTCGCTCAGGAAGAATGACTTGATGAAGCGGGAAACGGTGCTCTTGCCGCTGAGGTCAAGAGAGTTGTCGATGGCTTCCATAGCCTTTCCCCTTTCTCCGTTGATCCAGTAAAGTTCTGCCAGATAGCGGAATGAGGCGGACTGGAACCCGGGATACCAGGTCGATTTCCAGAAATATGTCTCGGCCTCGGCGTTTTTCCCGAGTGCCCGGGATACGACTCCGAGATAGTAGAGCATCTCGCCGTCCTTGGGGTTGGTCTGGTAGATTGCACCGGTCTTGTCGATTTCGGGCATATAATGGAGGCCCGTCAAACGCTGGTATGCGTTCTGAAGGTAGCCTTCGGCCTCTTCCCACCTGGCTCGGCGGGCATAGTAGATGCCGAGGTTGACATTGACGCGGGCGTTCTGGGGGTCACGCTTGAGGGCTTCCTCGTAATAGGGGAGAGGGTCGAGTCGGGCGTTGTGGAATTCCTCGAGACGCTGGCCGGCAAGCAGTAGTTCCTCCACCGTCTCATAATCGGAAGGATTGGTCTTCGGACGGTCCGCGGGGTGAGGCCGTTCCACTTCGTCCTTGACGACGGGACTGTAACTGACCAGTTCTGTTCCATCGGCGTCGTAGAGTCCTGTGAATATGTCTGAATCCTTTACTGCGGAGGGAATAGTGAAGTCCTCGAGGAAGGGGGTGTCTGGATCGATGTCAAGAGTACGGTCGGCTATCACGGCGCCTCCCGCCTTGACGAGAAGCCTGGCTCCCTTGTAGAGGGAGGTGGCGTTGTATCCTACCATCACGGTGGTAGGGTCCTTGCGTACTACGTTTACCGCCGCCTCGAGTGTCGCATTCTTGACTCCTCCTATCTTCTTGATAGGATACCAGTACTGCTTGGTGACGCGGACCTCGTTCGGACCGATCCAGCTGTAATCAGGCTGGTTGTCGGAGAAGGTTCCCACCATGACTTCGAGGTAGGCGCCGTCCTCTTCCGTAAGCATCTCGTTCCAGACGCTGTCCGTACCCCAGAGGAAGAACTTTTTCCCGGGAACGACGTGATGGTTGGCGAAATGGACCACTCCGGCCTCTTGTCCGAAGTCATAGCCTGCGAAGAATTCCTGCGAATAATTGACCGCGAAAGTGGAGTTGGACCCTTTCCAGTTCTTCCACCAGCTGGTATCCCACGGCTCTTTGCTCCCGGCTGCGGCCGTATAGGGCCAGTCAGAGTAGTTGGTCTTGCTGTGCGTGGTCCCGTACACCGTCTGCGGCGGGAAATTGACCTGGTAGTTCTCGTTTGCGTGAACCGCCACGTTGGCCCAGTAGAGGAACGATTGCATCATGGGGGTGCGGTTCTGGATCTCGAACGTGGCCTCCACGTATGATTTTCCGGGGAACATAGTTAGTCCGATGCTCCACTTCAGCCGCTGGCGTAGTTCGGTCTCTCCCACCCATACCGTCTTGCTGCCGTCGGCGTTCTCAACGAGTTCATAACCTGCGTTGAGCGTGGACGAGGCGCGGTGATGGTGTGGGACGTTCCATTCCACGCCTCCGGATATCCAGGAACCGATCATTCCAATCAGAGCCGGACGTATGACGTGCTGGCGGTAGAAGAAATTGTAGCCGGTCTGCCTGTCGACGGCCGAGAATATCCTGCCGCCGATCTCCGGAAGTACTCCTATCTGCGTGTATTCGTTCTCCAGAATCAGGTATTTGTAGTCCCTGTCCACGCGTTCATCCGTCAGGATATCGTAGATAGGGTAGGGATAGACGTGGCCGGCCGCTCCCTGATATGCCCTCCCTGTGAAGAAATAAGGATCCGTCTCGGGATTCCCCACAAGATAGGTCGGAATGGTGGTTTTGGTCTCGCTGAGCTTGACCTGGGCGGAAGATACCGCCGGGATGCCGAGAAGAAGCAGGGCGGCGGCAGCGGACAACAAGTTCGGTTTCATTACATGGTATATTTATTACTTGTAAAAATAAGAAAAAATAAAATGTAAATGAACGGCTTTCCTGACATATAAGGCCGACCCGGTGAAAGGATGGATTTTTTTTGAGAAAAAATTTGGATAACGGTGAAAAATATCTATCTTTGCAATCCCGAATGACAGAAGGGCATCTTTAAACGGATGGAATAGTGCGGTAGTTCAGCTGGTTAGAACGCCGGCCTGTCACGCCGGAGGTCGAGGGTTCGAGTCCCTTCCGCACTGCAAGAGCCTGACTCACACGAGTCAGGCTCTTTTTTTATCCTTTTACCTTTTTCATTATCTTTGCTTTAAGATCGGATAATGACACTGCAATCATGTTAGCCAAAAGATTAATCCTCCGTCGGTTGACCGCCGGCTTGGCCGCCGTCGCCTCGATGCTTCTGTTATTCGGCTGCGCCGGTACTTCCGGAGAGTCGCTCAGCGATTATGTGAACCCTTTCATCGGGACCGCGCAGAAGAATGACGGTGCTGTCGCCCCTTTTACAGGAGTACCGTACGCGATGACCAAATTCACGCCCCAGACCCACCAGAACGGCGTCTGCGTGTCCGCGTATTTCTACGAGGACACCGGTATCACGGGCTTTCTTGCCTCCCATCAGCCCCTGGTCGGGTGCATGGGGGATTACGGGTATGTCTCGGTGATGCCCCAGGCCGGGAGCCTGCGTACCGGAGCCTTCGAGAGGCGGCTTGAAATGGACAAGTCCGCCGAATACTCCAAACCTTACATATATGGGGGTAGTCTGCGTGACGAGCAGGGTACCATAGGCGTGAGGATGAGTTCGGCGAGCCGGGCGGGAATCCTGGAATTCACCTTCCCCGAAGGTTCGACTCCAAGGGTGATCGTACAGGGTATCGAACTGGACCCTGAAACCGATGATTTCATCAATGACGTGGAAGTACGCAGGCTCTCCCTTTCCGGAAAGATCCGCATAGATGCTTCCGAAAGGGAAATCTCCGGCTATAATCCTGACCGCCAGAGCCATACCTGGGGTCCGGAACTGCCCGGTTTCAAGGGTTGGTTCTCGGTGCGTTTCGACACTCCTTTCACGGTCGGAGGCACATACGACGGCGATTTCGTCTCCGAGGGTTCCACCGAAGGGTCGGGAACCCGTTCAGGCGCCTGGGTGGAATTCCCGGAAGGCACCAGGAGGGTCCGTGTCCAGGTCGGTACATCCTTCATCTCGCTTGACCAGGCCAGGAAGAACATCCGCGTGGAACTCAAGGGGTTCGATGTTGACCGCCTTGCCGCCAGGGTCAGAAAGGAATGGGACGGGAAACTCTCCAAACTTACCGTGGAGAATGTTCCGGACAGCACCAAGCACATTTTCTATACTGCTGTCTATCACGCATATATGCTCCCGAGGGAGATGTATGAGGACGGCCGTTATTACAGCGCTTTCGATGATTCCGTCCACGAAGGTAAGAGTTACAACGACTTCGCGACGTGGGACACCTTCCGTTCGCTGCATCCGCTGATGACTTTGCTCGAGAGGGACCTGACTGGAGAGTGGGTGCAGGCCCTCGTCCAGATGTACAAGGAAGGGGGATGGCTTCCCAAATGGCCCAATCCTACATATACGAATGTGATGATAGGCACACACGCGGACGCGATAATCTCCGATGCCTATGTGAAGGGAATCAGGAACTTTGATCTGGGTTCGGCCTATGAGGCTATGCTCAAGGACGCCACCGTACCTCCTGACGACGACACCCTTCATACCTGGTACGACCGGGAGAAAACCCGCCTGTACGAGGCTAGGGGAGGACTGACATATTACCGTTCTCTCGGTTACGTTCCTTCCGACAAGACGGCGGAATCGATATCGAGGACCATAGAGTTCGGCGTCGACGACTGGGCGATTGCGCAGGTCGCGGAGGATCTTGGGAAAGAGGATGACTATCAGATGCTCATGCATCAGTCGGAGAACTGGAAGAATCTCTATAACAAAGAGATCGGTTTCATAGTTCCCCGCCTGAGCGACGGCTCGTGGGCCCCTTTCGACGTGGACCAGACTTTCAACAAGAGGTGGTACGATGCTGACGGCAGTTTCTGCGAGGCCAATCCCTGGAACTACCTGTTCGGCGCCATGCACGATCCGGAGGGGATGGTCGAACTGATGGGCAGGGATCTGTTCGTCGAGCGTCTCGACCAGGTGTATGACCTGGATAAATACAACCATGCGAACGAGCCTGCGCATCATTATGACTATCTGTACAATTATGTCGGCATGCCCTGGAAAACCCAGGAAAAGGTCCGGGAAGATGTCAGGAATGCATACTACGACGCCCCGGACGGAATGGTCGGGAATGACGACTGCGGACAGATGTCCGCCTGGTATCTGCTTTCCAGTATGGGAATATACCAGATGGCGCCTGCTTCCGGGAAGTTCGAGTTCGGGGCTCCCCAGCTGCCTCTGGTCAAGATGAAGGTGGGGAACCATACGCTCCGTTTCGTGGCGGAGAATCTGTCCGAGGAGAATAAGTATGTCCGTGAGATCTATGTCGATTCGAAGCTCCACGAGGGTACGTCCATCTCCTGGGACGAACTGGTATCGGCCAGGGAGATACGTTATGTGATGCAGTCAGTTCCCGCGGAATAATCCGGACCTGCCATTATCCCCCGGACATTAGGTCTTGGCAGGCTTTACTTTTTTCGTGGAAATGAGGTATATTTGTAAAATTTCCGCCGAATGTCCGAAGAGGGTAACATAATCATCCGAGGTGCCAGGGTCAACAACCTGAAAGACATCACCGTCGAGATTCCCAGGGGAAAGCTGGTCGTAGTGACCGGTATCTCCGGCTCCGGCAAGTCCTCCCTTGCTTTCGACACCCTTTTCGCCGAAGGCCAGCGGCGTTTCGCCCAGAGCCTTTCCTCTTATGCCCGGCAGTTCCTCGGCAGGATGAGCAAACCCGACGTGGACATAATCGAGGGCATCCCTCCGGCTATTGCGATCGAGCAGAAGGTGAACATCCGCAACCCCCGTTCCACCGTCGCCACCACTACGGAAATCTATGACTTCATAAGGCTCCTTTATGCCAGGGTTGGACATACCTTCTCTCCCGTCAGCGGCCGTGAGGTCAAATGCGACACTCCCTCCGACGTCTTGTCCCATATCCTGAAGGGAGGGGAGGGCACGGTGTACATTCTCTCCGAT
>JAEEGL011113045.1_pt1 | contig 12791 bp, 10 predicted proteins | sample 9134231 | NCBI WGS metagenome assembly JAEEGL01 (sample SAMN16246548, study PRJNA631951) | gut metagenome | biome: gut microbiome; feature: rumen; material: fiber-attached | host: Bos | place: Iran: Karaj | collected 2018-10 | reverse complement strand
GTCACAGCTTTTCTTCTTGATCTTACATTAGTTACGTACCGTCTCGATCTCACGGCTCACAGGACAGAATGCGTCTCCAGAGATACCGGTCCTGAGTACCGCCGCCAGTGATGACGAGAGCGTTGCGATCTCTGGTACCTGATTTGCCTTAGCCACCCATTTGATCGTATCCAGCGTATTATACAGGAAATGCGGATTCAGCTGCGCCTGCATCATCTCTATCCGCGCCTCGTTCACGCGTCTTTCCGCGCGCACCTGCTCTTCCATTGTATTTTTGAGCTGTCCGGTCATCTTATTAAAGCCGGTTGCCAGCTGCCCGAATTCATCATCGCGGTCGAGATCTATCTTAGTATCAAAATCGCCTTTTCTGAAACGCCTCATTGCCGAAGAGAGCGTATTGATCGGCTTTGAAAAGAAAGTACTCATTCGGGATGCGGCGATCAGACATACGATTATACTGATGATAACCTGTATGAAAATGATCTTGTATCCCGATCGTGCGGCAGATTTCTCCAGAACCGGAGGGGTTATGTAAACGCACAGAAGTCCTCTGTCTTCAAGCTCGGAAATATAGATATTGTTTTCAGCCCCGTAATTGTATGCCTTTCCGGAAAACAGGTTTTTCTTGATAAGCGTCAGGGCTGTATTATCCTTTGCGGTTCCGATCGTGCAGAAAGGTCTGAAGAACCGGTTTGTGAGCAAATATCCGTCGTTCGCGTTAAAAGCTCCGGAGAGCTGTCCTTCTATCGCTGCACTGCTAATCCTGACTACCGCGATTCCTGCATTTCCCGATTCCGTTATCTGCTTGGCAAGCAGAAGATCCGAACTGTCCGAAGTTGTATTGGCCGGATCCATAGCGTAAACTATGCCGCCGTCAGCCATCTTCGCTTCGCGGAGTACCGCATATTCCTCGGGCAGATATCCGGCTTTTTCGCCGAGACCCGTACTGTACTTTCTAAAGCCTCCCGAATAGACATCCACGGTCGCAAAATCCCTTATTCCCGCAGAAGCCTCATAAAGAGCCGAATAGACTACAAGTGAATTAGCCCGTCCGCCTTCGAGTGATGACACAACAGTATCATTTTCAGCTATCGTTTTCAGGGTGTCTTCCGACAGCTCGAGCATATGCCGAATCCGCTCGCTGATCAGAGTCTCGCGCTCTTCATCCTGCTGCTCATGATCTGCTTTCAGGCGGGCTTCAAAGCCCTGCACCGTGAGGATTCCTCCGCATATTACGAGTACAAGCGTTACCACCAGGAAGATAAAGAATATCTGCCTTCTGAAAGACTGTTTGACAAAACCTTTCATCGGGGAACCTCCTTATTATCCGGACGGCGCTCCGAACCGGAATTTCCGGAGTCTGCTGCTGCAGCTCCGTCATCCCATAATTCAAAGATAAGACTCTCATCCTTTGCGGATTTTTTAATATCAAAGTTAAAGCTCTTAAACTCACCGAAGCCCTCGGCGGCCTCAGTATCATTCCTTACAGGCCTTCTGCAGAACTCATCCATTGCATATTTCTGAGTATCCGCCCCAACCACAAAGTCTATGAAAAGTCCCGCATTATAACTGTGCGGAGCATTTACTACCATAGCGCAGCCGTCCGGGACCTTACTCGTTCCGTCTTCAGGATAGATCATGGCAATATCGTATCCCGCACGGATTCCTTTGAGTGCGGTTTCTTCCAGTGTGATCCCCACAGTATAATTACCGTTTGAAACAAAGGGAATGATCTGCTTTGACGAGCTCAATATCCTGTTGTCGAGCTGAGAGAGAAACGCCGGTACGCATGTATTTACCGACACGCCGAGAACCTGGGATATTGTAGAAAGTATTGTATAGCTGGTACCCGAGTTATGCAGATCGGCAAAGGCTATCTGTCCCTTCCATTTTTCATCAAAAAAGTCCGACCACGTCTTCGGAGCCTCCGCTTCCGAAACCAGCTTCTTGTTATAGATAAATACCAGCGGCAGCTCGGTAAAAGGCGTCCAGATGTTATCGGAAGAGAGATATTCTTTATCGAGATTAGCCTTTTCACTCGTCTCGTAGGGCATAAAAAGGTCTTTCTGCGCCTCAAAGCTCTCTATTCCGCCTCCGAACATGATGTCACAGGCACCTTCTGCAGACGCCTTTCTGACCTCGTCAAACATTTCTGTAGTTCCGCCGGCGTGGATCTCGACCCATATCCCGGTACGGTTCTCAAACTCACGGATTATCGGAAGATAGACCTCTTCCTTATGAGATGTGTAAACAATGAGCTGCTTGTCATCGGGTACACGATACGCATCGGAGATAGCCTTTACAGCCTCAGTCCTTTCCCGGCCGGTACAGCCGGGAAGCAATATCATCGCCGTGACAAACAGCACCATTAAAGATTTTCTCAGAAAATTGTTCATTGTTTTGATCATTTACCGTTTAAGTCTCCGGGCCCAAAGCCTATCGGAAGCAGTTCTTCGAGCGTGTAAACAGCATAATCATCTTCACTGCGAGCAAGGATGATACAGAACTTCTTCGGGTTGCAGAACTCCATCATTACCTGACGGCATACGCCGCAGGGTGCGCAGAAATCCTTGATCGTATAATCGGGTCCGCCCACAATGGCAATTCCCACAAATTCTCTTACGCCTTCGCTGACAGCCTTGAAAAACGCAGTCCTCTCAGCGCAGTTAGTAGGCGTAAACGCAGCATTCTCAATATTGCAGCCCTCATAGATATTTCCGTTCTTTGCCAGAAGTGCAGCGCCCACGTTCCAGCGCGAATACGGAGCATAAGACATCTTCTGTGCCTTGATGGCCCTGTTTATAAGCTCCCTGCACATCAGATCGCTCATTCTGTCTACTGCGGGCGAAGTACCGCCCTGTTTGTTAAGGCTTGTTCCCGGCGCCTTTGCCGGAAGATCATAGTTATCCTTGTATTCTTCCATAATAAACCCCTTTCACTATCAATCCCGGTCTGCACCCCGGTTCATTTTATTCTTTTACCTCAGGTGCAATCCCATATCATCATTTTATCGAATTCTCAATATCCGGAAATGTTCTTCTCTTCCTTCGCGATCCTTACAAGTCTCGAAGTACCGAGTCTTGAAGCACCGAGAGAAATGAATTTCTCCGCATCGTCAAACGATGAGATTCCGCCTGCTGCCTTCATCTTAACGCCGGCTCCGATATTCTTTGAGAAGAGCTCAATGTCCTCAAATGTAGCGCCTGCCTTTGAGAATCCGGTAGAAGTCTTGATAAAATCTGCGCCTGCCGCGGTAACGCGCTTGCACATCTCGATCTTCTCTTCTTCTGTAAGGAGGCATGTCTCGATGATGACCTTTAAGATCCTGCTGCCGCAGGCCTTCTTCAAGGTTCTGATCTCTTCCTCGATCGCATCAAACTTCTTGTCCTTTGCCCAGCCGATATTGATGACCATATCGATCTCATCCGCACCGTTAGCGATAGCGTCTTTTGTCTCAAATTCCTTAACTGCGGTGGTGTTATAGCCGTTCGGGAAACCGATTACCGTACATACAGCCATCTTATTTCCTACGTATTCCTTTGCCTGCTTTACGTACGAAGGGGGAATGCATACCGATGCTGTACCGAATTTGATCGCATCGTCGCAGATTACCTTAATATCCTCCCATGTAGCCGTCTGTGCCAGTAATGTGTGGTCAACCGCAGCAAAAACTTTTTCTCTGTCCATATCATTTGTCCTCACTTTCTTTGTTTATAAACTTTTCCAACACTTTAAACAGCCACTCCAGAAGCAGTGTGGCTATCATATAACAGATTGCTGCAAAAAAGATCGAGAAGAACGGATACATCGTTCTCTGTCCGATACCGTACATAACCTCGGTCAGATCATGTACGGTGATATAACCTGAGATCGCGCTCCACTGCAGAATGTGGATCGCCAGTCTCTTGATATCCCAAAGTGAATTCTCGAGCGCCTCGGGCACAACAGCCGAGAAATATACTCTCTCCAGCTTATTTGCGATGCCTTCGGAAAGTCCCGCTTTCATTTTGTTAACGGTTCGCTCCACTATCTCGCTCAAATGTCCTCCGCCCCAGAAGCCTATGGCGATTCCCGCAATGACAGCGGCTCCGCGTCCCGCGCCTCCGAAAATGCAATAATAGAACAGCCATAATGTAAGTATTGCCGGAACGCTCCTGAAAATGAAACAGAAACCGCGTCCGATCGATGAGATTATCTTCTTCTCATAGCACATTAAGTAGCTCAGTCCGCAGCCTATCGCAGCCGCCACGATCCATGCGATAACGGTCACGGCAGCGGTCACGATAACTGCCTTAGCTATCTGGTAATAAGCCCCTCCTGCGATCAGATTGTTATAGACCGCGTTAAAAATGTTCGTAATGAATTTCATATTCGTCCTCTTCCCGACCGTTTTATTTTATATACAGGAACTCGTATTTCTGCATATCAAGATAGCCTTCACTCACAAGCCAGTTCCTGCCGCTCTCTGTCGTGATTCTTCCGGCAGCGTATGCAAATATCAGATCTACCCTGCCGCTCATAAGCGATGTAAATGCAGTCTCGTTATCCAGCACAACAAATCTTACGCATCTCTGCAATATCTGCCCCAGTTCGTCTGCAAACGCGACGCAGAAGCCATAAGGTCTGCCGTCTCCGTCCAAAAGTTCAATGGGCGGTACAGCGCCCGTAACGCCTATCACAAGCGGCTTCGCAGAATGATAATACGCCTTATGCAGACTGTCATTTACGACCATATCCTTTGCGTAGAAAGGCTCCGCTGCAGAAGCATTGTCGATATATTTTTCAACGAGTCCGTCCAGTATGCCGTCATTTTTCATATATGAGAGGGCATAATCGACTTTCTCAATAAGCTCCGCGCCTTGTTTTGTGTCTGCTGCGGCCATTCCGAAAGAAAAACGAGGTTCATCGTTATTCTCTATGGCAGCCATATCCGAGGTATCAAGCTTCGCGAGCGCATCATCCTCTGCCATCAGATATTTCGCCGTGGAATCGGTGGTCCAGATAACATCGGCCTTTCCGCTCTTTAATGCGGTCAGACACTCGTCGATGCTGTCATAGCCGGTATAGCTTACTTTTCGTCCCGTAAGACTCCTGAAAAATATCTCAGCGCTCGTATCCGGCATTCTTCCGGTAACTCCGGCCAGCTTCGCGCCTTTAAGATCATCCGCCGAGCCGATCCTGCCGCTTTTTGCGTCCCCCTTCCACGCACCTATACCCGATGCCAGAAGCAGGAAAATGAAGCAGACGAGGATTGTCAGCCATTTTTCTTTATTCTTCACGTTAACTCCCTATTGTCCGGTCTTTTGCTTGTATTCAAATACTGATCAGATCTTATTCCGGACCGCTGTATATTGCTTTGTCTTTATTCTATCGCAACTCCAAGTATCTTCTCGCTTCGTGTCGCAAGAACTATCCTGTTGCCGTAGATAACAGGCGTAGCCTCTATAGCAGAACCGAAATTGCGCTTATCGAGAACCTTTCCGTTTGCCGCATTGATAAGCAGCAGATCGCCGTTCTGACACCCTTGCAGAAGATAAGCTCTTCCGGTCTGGGAAAATGTCAGCACCGTGGAACTCCACGAATACATGTCCAGGTCAAGTGTCCATGCTTCCTCACCCGTACGCTTATCAAGCGCAACGAGCATACCGCCTTCGATATCGGGCAGTTTTGAAACAGAATAGAAAATGTAATCCGCAACGATCCCGCTGCCTAATACTCCGGTGGAGAGGACTCCGCCCGCATAGCCTTTTACGGTATGCACTTCATAAGGCTTTTTCCAGATAATCTCGCCGTTCATTGCGTTCAGCTTATAGATCGAAGCCTCGCCCATGCTGTGAGAATTGTAATTGTATTTGAGCGTCGTAGCCACATATACGAACTTATTCTCGCCGTCTATCTCAAACACGGGTGATGAGTTAATATCCTCGTTCAGTTCCTGTACCCAGACCATGCTCATGGTGTTAAGATCGAGACAATAGAATGTTCCGGCGTTATCACCGATATAGAGATATCCGCCGTATACGGCTCCGCTGCATTCGCTGCCCCACAGATACCCGGTCTGAGAATATTTGTCCTCAATCGTAAATGTATAATTTACAAATTCGGACGGGGATACGCTGACTGTTCCGGCTGCTTTGTCATACCGGGTATTCAGCTTCATCGTGTAGATCACGCCGTTTTCACCGGGCTGTATCAATGTGTCGGTCACCGGATCGATGATCGGCGACGAATCGTATGCATGCCATGTACGGGGTGCCAGATCATCATTGTAACCGCCTTCATAAAGAAGCGATCCGTCCATCAGGCTGTAAATGTAAAAACGCTGGCAGACATTTTCTCCGAACTGTCCCGTCTGTGCATCTCCCGATCCGCAGAACAGAAGAGGCGTTCCGTCGGGATAAAGAGAAGCCGTACCCTTAAATGTCATTCCGACGTATATCGTAGGTCTGGTCTCCTCACCCGTTTCCATATCAAGGAAATGGATGCATCCGTCCATTCCGGGATAAATGACCTCTATCAGCCCTGACTTATTCTTCGCGGTATCGTAGAGATTCATTTTCCGCTTCACATCATCGTCCCAGCGAATGATTACGGGCTGACCGGTCCATCCGTTTCCTGACCAGTAATCAACGCCGTTTGACTTTAGTACCTTACCGGTGGAATATGTCCAGCCGCCTGCTGTAAACTTCTCTTTTTCAAGGCTCGAAGTCCCGACCGCCGTCATATTTCTCGCATAATTGCCGCGGAAGGTGAGAAGTCCTCTAAGTCCCGCCAGTTCCGTAATAAACTCTTTCGAGAAATCAATGGGGTCGGTTCTGTTATAGCCTGAGACTAAGCTGCCGTTTTTCTGAACCTTTTCCGTGACTTTATGCGCCTTCGGATCGGTATTCTCCGTGCAGAAAGCCTTTGTTTTATCAGCGTCACGCGTTGCATCCGCATTCTTTACTACCGGCAGGCTTCCCGCCGTATCATGCAGATAATTGTAAAAATACTTTGGATTACCGACCTTGACCAGCGTCTTAAAGCCGATAAAACCGATGATCAGCAGGAGCAGGATCACAGCCGCAGCTATGACCTTTCCCCTGTGTTTCTTAACAAATTCGAGTAATTTCATTCCCAAATCCCCAAACCTCTTATAACTCTGTAAAAATAATCCGTTATTCGTTTATTTCATAATAAATCAGGTCCGATTCCGGCTGTTTGATTTAAAACAGCTTCCCCAGCTCGCTCACATGACCGATACCTATGATCTTTATCTTATCTGTCTTGATCCCCTTTGCATTAACTGCAGGGATTATACAAGTCTCATACCCCAGATTGATCGCTTCGTTCACACGCGCTTCAGCCTGCGAAACGCCGCGCACCTCACCGGTAAGTCCCACTTCACCGAAAACGATCGAATTTTCCGGAAGAGGTCTCGACTTATAACTGGACAGGATCGCCAGCACGATCGCCAGATCTATGGCCGGCTCCCCGACTCTCATTCCGCCTGTGACATTAACATATGCATCGCAGAATCCGAGCTGCAGTCCCAGTCTCTTCTCCAGCACTGCCATCAAGAGGTTTACTCTGTTCGTATCCGCTCCGTTAGCGGTCCTTCGCGGCATATTGAACGCAGTTTTACATACTAATGCCTGTACTTCGAGAAGTATAGGTCTTGTTCCTTCCAGCGAAGCTGCTATAACGGAACCGGGCTCGCCTATCGGATGCCCCTGGAGCATGTACTCGGAAGGATTCCTGACCTCCCTTAAGCCTTCGCTCCTCATTTCGAACACGCCGACCTCATTGGTCGAGCCGAAACGGTTTTTGACCGCTCTTAATATCCTGTATGACGAGGAATTGTCTCCCTCAAAGTAGAGCACGGTATCCACCATGTGCTCCAGCACGCGGGGACCTGCTACCACGCCTTCCTTTGTAACATGACCTACGATAAAGATCGTGATCCCGAGGCTCTTTCCGATCCTCAGCAATGCGCCCGTAGTCTCTCTAACCTGGCTCACACTGCCCGGTGCCGATGCGATATCCTCCCTGAACATGGTCTGTATCGAATCGATAACAACGATATCGGGCTTCATCTCACTGATAGTTTCTTCAATCGAATCAAGACTGGTCTCAGCCAGCAGATGCATGTCTTTCGTGAAACCTCCGAGTCTGTCTGCACGCATCTTTATCTGCTTTAACGATTCCTCTCCGGAAATATAAAGCACATTCAGGTCCTTAGCAGCCAATACCCTGCATACCTGCAGGAGAAGTGTGGACTTACCGATTCCGGGGTCTCCTCCCACCAGAACAAGCGATGCCTTGACTATTCCACCGCCCAGAACTCTGTCGAATTCCTCGATATCCGTCTTCGTCCTGGCATCTTCATGCATTTCGATCTTAGATAAAACAACGGGCTCTGCTTTCCGGCCCGTGCTTCTGACTGCGGTCTTTCCTGCACTTTTGGGTGCAACCGGCTCCTCGACGAACGAATCCCACGCCTTACACCCGGGACACTGCCCGAGCCACTTCGGACTCTCGAAGCCACACTCCTTACAGAAGAAAACCGTCTTACTCTTTGTTCCCATTTATCCTCCGTTCCCTCTCTCCGGAAGCGAATACTCGCGAATTGCCATGCAATTGCTCGTTATAAAACGGACCGCTCTGCGATCCCTTTTATACATTATATCCATATTTGCCCTTGTAAGCAATATCTATCTGTTCTCCGTCACTACTCCGCCTGTTCCCCTGCATCTTGATAGCATATCAGCCTTACATACATTCTGAATTTAGAGCTTTTTCTTTATTAACAAAAAATAAACTTTATGCAATTCGCTTGACCCGGTGGTTACCACCGAGTTTATAATACCGCTCGTTTTGTTAAGTTTGTATTGTTCTACTTCAAAGGAGAAAAGAAAATGAACGCAAAAAATGAACACAGCAGGAGAAAAGCAAGCGTTAAGACCAAACTTATTGCAGTCATGATCCTGATCGCCGCTATACCGCTTTCAGTATCCATATTGATCAATTACTTCGCATCTACTTCGAAGTCCTCCACAGATGCAAAGGAGACTCTTGAAATGGAAGCAAGTTACATACAGTCAGAGTTTGCTTCGATAGCAAGAAATACCGAGACAGCGCTCAAGACTTTAGCATCCTCATCTACTACGATCGATTTTGTCATGACCGGAGACGAAAGTATCATCGGTACGGTAAAGGATCAGATGCGTGAAGTTAACAGCTGTTTTGACGATAAAAATGTTATAGTACTTTCAGATATTCACGGTCAAATGATCCTCAGAAGCGATGACAGTGCTCTCACCGATATCAGCAGCAGGTCCTACTTCCAAAAGGCTATAGCCGGTGAAGCCAACGTATCAAATGTTCTGGTCAGCAAATCTACCGGAACGCGAAGTATATGTATAGCCGTTCCTGTATGGGACCATGACCATAAAGAGATCATCGGATGTCTCCACAGAAATTATGATATAAACAATTTCCATGAACTCCTTAAAGCAAATGCCAAAGAGGCTTTCCTTATTGACAACGAAGGTTTACTTGCTGCTCATTCACAATATGAGATAACGCCCGATGACGAGCCTACTGACTTTTCCAAGTCTCCTTATATGACTTCGGGTAAATCAAGCGATACTTACATCAGCACAGACACCGGCGTAAAAACTTATGTATCGTATGTCAAGGAACCTATTTCAGGCTATACTGTCTGCTCGGCAAGAAGTGTCAGCGATGTAAGCTTTGAGGCCAGAAGAAATGCAGCAACCATGGCAATACTGGGCTTATTAATGTTGATTGTTGTTGTTGTAATATCCGTACTCATGGCAAACAGCTTCACAAAGCCTATCATAGCAGTGGACGGCATCCTCTCCGCCCTTGCGGAAGGAAAGTTTACTCATATAGATGATCATACAGACCGAACAGATGAATTCGGTGATATGGTAAGAAACTCCAACTCGGTTATTGATAAACTTGAACAGATCGTACACGAGATCAAGATATCTTCTCAAAGTGTGGACAGTTCAGCCACAGGTCTTGCTGCCATGGCTACCCAGATCGCTTCTACAACCGATAATGTAGCAGAGGCTGTGCAGCAAATAGCTGCCGGCGCCGTCGATCAAGCCGATGCCATACAGCGTTCCGCCGAACACAGCGGTCAGATAACTACGGCTGTTGAAAGTGTTCAGAACACTGCGGCAGAACTTAGCGGGCTTGCATTCCAGATGAAAAAAGCTTCCGAAGATTCCGGCAGCGCACTTAACTCTTTCCGGTCATCCAGTGATCAGATGAATGATAAGATAGCTGAGATTGCCGATAGAATAGCCTCCACCAGGCATGCGGTCAGCGATATCGATGCTCGTGTTACAGGTATTTCCGATATTGCATCCCGGACAAAACTTCTCTCTCTTAATGCTTCCATCGAAGCTGCAAGAGCCGGTGATACAGGCCTCGGTTTCTCGGTAGTAGCAGAGGAGATCAGAAAACTTGCCGATAGCTCAGGATCACTTGTAACAGAGATCAACACCCTCATGACCACCCTTGTAAATGAATCCGAAGAAGCCGTTGCTTCAGCGAACGAGATCATTGAGAGCAATAAAGCACAGCAGGCTTCTCTGACCGAAACACTTGCTGCAGTACAGGGAATGCTTGCGGATATCGAAACTACCGTAAACAGCATATCCGCGATCAATGCCGAAACAGTAAAATGTGTAGAATCCAACAAGGAAGTAACAGATGCCATGTCCTCACTTTCAGCAATTTCCGAGGAAAATGCAGCTTCGAGCGAGACCACGGGTGCTTCTGTAGAAGAACTTTCCGCTACAGTTACCGTGCTCGCCGAATCAGCAGACCAGCTCAAAACCATTGCCGATGCACTTATTGAGAACATTGGATTCTTCAAATAATCTGCCAAAGAATTGGTATATATGAAAGAGAAGCACTTATGTCACAAAGCATAGGTGCTTCTTTTTTCAACACGTTGACATGCTGCGAACAGATACCATATAATGACGGCAAATGAAGAGTTGCACGCACCGGGAGGATAATATGAAAGAATATTTCTCTACAACTGATATGTGCAGGATATTTGGCGTCGGCAGAGAAACTTTGCGTCATTATGAAAATGTGGGACTGCTTATCCCGTCTGTCAACCCCGAGAACGGTTATCGCATGTATGGCTACTGGGACGTGGGCACCATGGTAGATATACTTAAGTACAAAAATGCGGGCTTTTCCCTGCAGGATACAAAAAAAGCCATCTTTGAGATGGACTTTTCAGATATCACGGGCGCTCTCGAACAGCAGCAGCAATACTACCACGACCGCATAGCAAACTACATGCAGCTCAGCAGAAAGACTTCTTATCAGATCAGTTTTCTGCACAATGTTCACGGGCAGTTCAATGTTCTTAATGAGTTTTACACGGAACCAATGGTTTATATCCCTTATACTCTCATCCCTATGGACGAGCATAAAGAATGTCTTTACCGGAAGATCTTCAAAAACAGTCTTTTCTTCTCGACTGCCTGGGTATTCAGACCCGATACCGCAAACGCATCCAGTAACAGTCTCGGATTCGTTACAGAACGCGAATTCGCGGACCATCTGCAGATATCTGACGGAGAATTCCTGGATAAAACTCATGCAGTGGGGGCTCTGATGGACATTACAGGCCGCGATGAGGTGGAACGTGATACCTTTTCCGAATTTGAAAACAAGGTTAAAAAGTGTTATCCCAACGCATCCGAAGAAACTTATGCGACACTCATATCTCGTTTTTACGACAAAGACCGCATGTATCACCAATATATATTTGTATATAAGCCATTAACAGACTGACCCGGTCTTTAAGGCGCTCTTTTATACCTTCCGGCACCACCTAAAGAAGGTCTGACAGATAAATCCCCCGCCCGAACGGGCAGGGGATTTGATTTATTTGCCGCCTAATGTTGCATACATCACAGCCTTAATAGTATGCATACGGTTCTCGGCCTCGTCAAATACGATGGATGCCGGTGATTCAAATACTTCATCGGTAACTTCCATGCAGTCGATGCCGAATTTATTGTAGATTTCTTTGCCTATCTTCGTATTCAGGTCATGGAAAGAAGGCAGGCAGTGCATGAATTTGCACTGAGGTCCCGCATTATCCATGATAGCCTTTGTCACACGATAAGGGGTAAGATCTGCGATTCTCTCGTTCCATACCTCATCGGGCTCACCCATCGATACCCATACATCCGTATAGATCACATGAGCGCCCTTCGTAGCTGCGATGGGATCGGTAATGAACTCGAGCACCGCGCCGGTCTTTTCTGCGATTGCCTTGCATTCTGCTATGAGCGCTTTGTCAGGGAAATACTTCTCTGCTGTGCAAGCTACAAAATGCATACCCATCTTAGCGCATCCGACCATCAGAGAGTTACCCATGTTATAGCGTGCATCGCCCATATATACGAGCTTCTTGCCTTTAAGATCACCGAAATACTCTTTGATCGTCAGGAAATCAGCAAGTATCTGAGTCGGATGGTATTCATTCGTAAGCCCGTTCCATACAGGTACCGGTGCGTACTTGGCCAGTTCCTCCACGATCGACTGGTCAAATCCCCTGTACTCTATCCCGTCATACATACGCGAAAGAACACAAGCGGTATCGGCGATGCTTTCCTTCTTGCCGATCTGCGAAGCAGACGGATCAAGGTAGCTCGTCCCGATGCCGCGGTCGCGCGCGGCAACCACGAAGGAGCAGCGCGTACTGCTGCTTGGCCGCTCAAAAATCAACGCGAAACTCTTGCCCT
>JAEEGL011028348.1_pt1 | contig 12791 bp, 7 predicted proteins | sample 9134231 | NCBI WGS metagenome assembly JAEEGL01 (sample SAMN16246548, study PRJNA631951) | gut metagenome | biome: gut microbiome; feature: rumen; material: fiber-attached | host: Bos | place: Iran: Karaj | collected 2018-10 | reverse complement strand
TGTCATTCACGATAACCGCAAACTTAATACCTCTCTTGTTGGAGAGAATCCGATTGACCAAAGTGGTCTTACCGCTGCCCAGATAACCAGTGAGCAACAATACGGGTAGTGACTGTTTCATATTCAAACTTTATAAACTGATCAATTTCGTCATTCTGGGGAAAGAGAAAAACTCCTCCCAAAACGTCGTGCAAAGATAATCATTTTTTGGCAAAGGCGCAAGAGCGGCACTATTTTTTGAACTTTTTTAGCGAAATATTTGGATAATTGGGCTTAAAGCACTATCTTTGCGGCGCTTTTTGAAAAACGTCTCTCATTCCGAGACACTTCAAAGGCTTCTGGTCCGGTAGCTCAGTTGGATAGAGCAACAGCCTTCTAAGCTGTGGGTCTTGGGTTCGAATCCCAACCGGATCACAAAGACGATTGGGATGCCAATCCAAAACCAACACCGGTTTTGTGTTTGGAGTTATTCCAACCGGATCACAAAAAGGAGACTTCACGTTTGTGCGGTCTCCTTTTTTGTTTGTGATAGGATTCAAGGACAAGCGAAACACTACAAAGAGACTGCACGATGAGTCGTCTTTTTTTGTTCAAATACCACCCATTAAGTACTGACAACGAGGCTAAACAATACCATTTTACACACTATATTTGTTAAATAATCTTAAAAATCAGGCAACTACTATTAAAACATTTGGCCATGTAAAACGCCGCTACTATCTTTGTAGTACTAAAGCAATAGTAAATCACCTATTAATCCTTAATAATCTATGAAAGATGAAATGAAAAATCGGTCGCTTACCAAGGCAGAACAAAACCTGATGACCATCTTGTGGGACAAAGGGCAAGCGACGGTAAACGAACTCATCGAGGCATTGCCCCAACCGAAACCGGCCTACACCACCGTGCTTACTGTGATGCAAGTCCTGACAAAGAAAAACGTACTGACCTTCGAAAAGCAAGGCAAGGCCAACGTCTATATACCGAAACTTTCGCGCGAAGAGTATCTCTCCAACTACATTAACGAAACGCGCGACGGACTGTTCAATGGCTCTGCCAAGTCATTCTTATCCTTCTTTGCCAAGCATGAGAAAATCAGCAAGAAAGAACTGGAAGAGATACTGAAAGAAATGGCAGACCCCCACTCCCCCAAAGAGCAGTAAATCGATAATCGACTGCTCCAATTAATCCTCTTTCGAGAGGACCAATGTGGCAAACCTCCCTTTCACACAAAGTAGGTATTCAAAATTATTTGACTATATTTTTCAGAGATTGGGAAGCAGATTTCGGTTTTGGCCGATGGCGCAATGTGACATTGTGCTTGAGGACAAAGGCAATAGATGCGACCAAGAATGAAAAAAAATAGTTCTTGAACAGACCTACATAATGTTATAAAATAATTTTGAACAACTACTTATTTTTACACATCTTATAATTTAATATCCTATGACAGAAACTTTAATTATCCTTGGCAAACTTCTCGCCTCATCAGCATTGTTGTTGGCCTTCTATTGGTGCGTTCTGCGCAATCATGCCTCCTACAATCTGACGCGACTCTATTTATTGTTACTCCCCCTTGCCAGCTTGCTGATGAGCGGAGTAAACATCCCTGTCTATCAAGCAGAATCTTCTATCGTTCAGCACGTTGCGCCCGCCATTGCACAGTCCTTCGAGGCGGCAACCACTACGACCGAGGCAACCCCGACCATAGAAGCGGCTCAAGTTCCAGCAATCAATACGTCGGTGTCCGCACCTTCGCACAGAGCGAACACAAAAGTCACCCTTACAACCGCCGACTACAATCGACTGCTCCTGTTCCTTTGGGCCGCCGTGTCCGTAACACTCTTGTTCATAGCGATAGGAAACCTTATTTCCTTGCACATCAAGAGCCGCCGCATGGTCACGCAAATCACCCCCGAGGGTTATGCACTTGTCCAATCGGCCGAAGTCTCCTCCCCTTGCTCGTTCATTCGCACCATCTTCATGCCGACGGATATTGCTGAAAATGAGGCCAATGTCATCATCCGACACGAGAAAGCACACATCCGTCACAAACACTACATCGACGTCTGGGTAATGGAAATAATGGCCCGCCTTCTGTGGTTCAATCCGTTCCTGTGGATGGCCCGAAAAGAACTCCGCAACGTTCACGAGTTTCAGGCCGACCACGACGTGCTCGAGAGTGGAGCCGATGTCTATTTCTACCAGACGCTGCTATTGAATCAAGTAATGGAGGGAGCAACCATTTATGCAAATGGCTTTAATCACTCCTTCATCCGTCGCCGTTTTGTCGAGATGAAACACTCCACCGCCGGCACGCTGGGCAAAGTCGGCAAACTTGGACTTGTGGCCTGGATGGCAGCACTTTTCTGCATCTTCACCTTCTCCGAGTGCGACACTTCGGCCAACGGAAAAATGACCACAGACGAACTAAAAAAAGCATTGGTCAGCTCCGAAATGGACGAACCGCAGATGTTCGTGCTGGACGGTTATGTGGACGAATTGATTACCGATTCGTGCTACAACATCTACTTAGCCGACGACTTCCTGCACATACAGAGCGACACACCTGTGGCTTGCGTTCCCGTCATCAACAAGCGCTTCACCTACAGCATTCCGCTCAAGCGCATGACACTAGGTCGCGTGCGTTGCATTTTCCCAGGCGGTGAACTTTGTTCGGCATGGATCGACCTTTTCTTTGTGCCTGGAGATACATTAAACTTCACTGTCCACAATGGTTATTATGCGCCAAAATTCACGCCATCCTATAGCCAGAAAGTCAAAGCTTGGGCCGAAGATATACGCCAAAAAACAAATTGGCAAACACCTCACATGCTACAGATAGAGGGCAAGCACTGGGAGCGGGTCGAGTGCCGACGCGACCCGTCAGGACGTTATGTCAAGGATGTCATCTTCGGGACCAACGAGACAATGGTGCGCGTGGCAACCGACAAATACTTGACTGACACTTATTTACCCAACAATATCTACCTTACCGATGCCGCTGGCAACATCTATCCCTTCGAGCGCGGAGATGAGAACGGCTTCATGGATAAAGATCGTCGCGTGTTCGGTGCATGCTTCACTTTCAAGGCACTGCCCGACACCGTCACGACATTCAATCTGCACATCCCAAGCACCCATCCCATGACGGACGACAAGGTGGACTACGTCATCCGCAACATCCGCGAAATTGTATCCAAATCCTCAGACAACAAGTGGTATCAAGGGAACGCCAATCCCCCGTCGCTTCTGTATGTTGACCTCGGCCTCAGCGTCTTGTGGGCAACAATGAACATTGGCGCCAACAAACCAGAGGAATATGGTGACTACTTTGCCTGGGGCGAAACCAAACCCAAGGACACTTATTCCATCACCAACTACAAGCATGCCAATCCTGCCGACTCGACACTCACCAAGTATTGTTTCAATCCCGAGTATGGCAAGGTCGATAGTCTCCTCCTATTGGACGAGTGCGACGATGCCGCCACCGCCAATTGGGGCAATGGATGGAGAATGCCAACCTTCAGCGAATGGCTGGAACTTGTCAGTCAATGCGAATGGAAGTGGACGGAACAGAATGGCGTAAACGGCTACCTCGTAACAGGGTTAACCGGCAACTCGATTTTCCTCCCTGCCGCTGGTTGCTATGCCGAACACTTTCATTTAAATTGGCCATGTGAATTACAGGATGAAGGGACACAAGGCTACTATTGGCATGGAGAACTGGATACTCACCAACAAGTATCCGGGTGGCCAGGACGCGGTTTCGCGAATAGTTACACGTTGCTAAATGCAGAACATAAGGCATTCGGCGCCATATGTCGTACCTCCGGTCTTCCAGTGCGTGCCGTGCATCTGTAACCACCCCATCGAAAAATCCTTTCCTTCACAAGGATTACCAGCATCAACCGAACTTTCCTATAAAACCATTTTCGGGCGTAAACCAGCGGAAACTACTAAAAAAATACAGATTCCGCTGATTTACGCCCGAAAATTCGTAAAATAGTTGCCGTTGTATTGTATTCAGCACAACCTAACTACACCCATTAAAGTTCATATAAATCATCCAACTGTATTTCCGCTTGAACGTCTCCCCAATACTCATTTTGGGTTAAACCTTCGGTGGTAATCATGACAGAATGGACGGCTTTCTTTGTGCCACTAACAGATTGAAAAACACTACGTTTACGAGCAAGTTCTTCGGCATAATCTGCTGTAATGGTGTAAGAATCTTTGGCGTATTTGATTTCGCAAAGGTCGATTACATCGTCACTACGGTCAATCAGCAAATCTATCTGTACGCCACGGCGGCCAGTAGTTTCGTCGGGCAAACAACGCCACGCATATTCGTTGGTAAGGATTCCGCTGATACCCAATTTCTTCTTAATCTGGTCAACGTGCCAAAGGCAAGCACGTTCAAAAGCCAAACCACACCAAGTGTTATATTTGGGTGTCCCCAACATGGTGCGCCAATAATTAGAGCCTTGACGCACTCCATCTATGAATTCGTAGTAGAATAACGTATAATGGTCTATCAACTGGAAAATATCCGATTTCGTTCGATAACCCATCATCGTGTAACTTCGGATAAAGCCACACCACTCCAAGTCTTTCAAGATGTCGGAAAACGAACCATTGTCTTCAAAACCGCCAGACGAAAGTAATTCCTGACGCGTCATGCCCATCTTCTTTTTCGCCAGTAATTCTATCACACGGACGTATGGCTCTGGCTTCTTGAACAAAGATGCATAAAGCATTTCGAACTCGTCATGCAACTCTCCATCGGGCGAGAAGATTAATCGGTCAACCTCTCCCGCAATGCTTGCACCCTTTTGCAATAAACTCCAATAATAGGGCACACCACCAAATATCATATACGCCTCAAGCATCTGCTTGCGATTGAGCACAAGCCCCCTTGACTGAGCCATTTTCTCGCACAATCCCAATGGAAATGGAGTCAGGGAAATACGGTGATTTAGGCGATTGTGCAATCCCCCCTTGTTCTTGATGATTTTCTTAACCATCCAGGACGTACTGCTGCCACACACGATAAAGACAATATCCTTTCGCGCTGATGCCCACCCGTTCCAGAATGACTCCAACTCCGACAGGAAACCAGAACGGGGCGCGTCCATCCATGGAAGTTCATCGAGAAAAATAACCTTCTTCCCTTCTGGCAGATTTACGATGAAGCGTTTCAATTCGCTGAACGCATCCCCCCAGTTGTTCAATTCCGGAGTATCTGTCTGCCCATATTCTTTGAGAGCACGACGAAATCGAACCAACTGCTTTCTTGCCGTCAGGTTTGCTGCACCCGTATATTGAAAGTCGAATTTGTTGTCAAAAGCCTCTCTGATTAAGAATGTTTTACCAACACGACGTCGGCCATATACTGCGACAAACTGAGAGTACTCTTCGTTGAGAGTATTCAGCAACACTTGTTTTTCTTTTTCTCGACCTATGAGCATGGCATTTCTTGTTTTAAGATTTATGGCACAAAAATAGCAATTTTCGGGCGTAAACCAGCGGAAACTACTAAAAAAATATAGATTCCGCTGATTTACGCCCGAAAATTCAATCTTTAGTTATCATTCTCGACCTGTAAAATTAGTCCTATCGCACCAACCGCAAATCAAAAAAAATATACTCTCACAAAGGTGGGAGGAATCAATCGAACCTCCCAAGAAAAGTCCATTTTCGGGCGTAAACCAGCGGAAACTACTAAAAAAATATAGATTCCGCTGATTTACGCCCGAAAATTCATTTTTTTCCAATTACTTTCGAAATCGTTCTACAGCGCCCAAACGCAGATTGGTCTGCACTTGGTCTACACTTTGCCAAAATTCAAGTCTACACTTTGAGTTTTTCAAGGTCTACACGATTTTGTCAAAATCATTAATGAGAACGAAAATGGCAGTTCCTGCAAATCGGCACGGACGGCACGGTGAAGCCCTATCCGCGACAGTCGGACAGGGTACTTAGGAATGTCGCCCAAGAAGTTCAACGTGCTTGCAGCGTCGTAGATCTGATTGGCCGACAGTGGATAGTTCGTGCCGTTGTGCCGAACAATGAAGATTTGTCCCTCCTGCTGAACGACTTTCAGGTGTGCCCACTTCAACAGACAAAGGGTCTGTATCTGCTGAAGTGAGAAGTCCTTAGCAAGGAGGCGGAAGACGAAACGCAGTTGGGGGGCAGAGAGTTGCTGCCAAGAGGTGGGAAGTTGGAGATTGAGGGTGGGCATTTTTGAATTGATAATTGAAAGATGGGAGGAATGGGAAAGCGAAGATAAGGTAATAGATTGGGGATGGGAAAAACAGGGTGTGATGTGCGGTGGCACATCACAAAATAAAAGAAGCAGTCTGAAGACTGCTTCCCAGGGCGTGACGATAAGGTTCATAGCCCCCGCGCATACTCAGCGGGTAGTCCAAACGGACGGTGCAAATATAGTAACTTTTTTGGAAATAAGGGTAATAATAAGGTGCAAAGAGCACTTTTTTAACGAAAAGTTTGGTCACATGAGGATTGTTCACTACCTTTGCAGCGTGAAAATTCTTCACGATATTTCATTACGTTCTGTTATTTGAGTTATCTCCCTTTATTCGTTTAACCATTTAAACAGTAACAATTATGAAAAGGATTCCAAACGAAGTGTTTTCACTTAAAAATGACGACTCACAGAAGTGGGTCAAGTTGTCAAAAATTTTACTAGAAGAATTCCGCAGCGAGAGTTTCAAAAAAGCTCTTGCCAAAGTTTTGTGTAGTACAATACCAAAATTTAGCGAACATGAAGCAAGGCACAAGCGCTACCCATATCATGTTGAAGAACTTATAAACGTTGAAGAGTTTCATTTTCGCTATTTTGTTCAAGTGATTGCTCATAATAAGAAAGAAATCGCTTCCCCAAAATTGTATATTTGCGGTGTTATGTCCTACTATACGTTCTGGATTCAAGAGGACAAAGCAACACATGAAATCAAGATTGACGTATTCTCACCACATGTATTTGAACAATACGCGCAACGTTCGTATCGGTTGCCAGGAGATTTAGAAATGCCTGAGGAATGGGAATACACCAAACAACGCTTAGGAGCCGACAAATTCAAAGAAGATGAATTCTTCAATCTTTTTTTGCTCGCATTTAAGTTCTTCGCAAGGAATAAGACTTATATAAAAACCTCTAAGAAAGAGGCTTATTCTTTGGAAGAGCAAATTCTTGTGAAGAATAAAGACAGAAAAGAATGGCTTGTTACTCTTTGGCCAGATGGATTAACTTATTGTAAATCTTTCAATTCAGAATGTGATGACGATTTTCCTATAACACTTCATACAACTTATCTTCCCTATACAGGTAATCCCGCTTGTCATAGTGAAGAAGAACCATTCCTCGACATTAAACAAACAGAATCCATTGCAGAAGATTTTGCTCAACTTGACCAAAAAGCTAGTGATGAGTTTCCAACACAATATAATGATCGTCCAGTTTTTGATACTATCTCTAAACCTTTTATAAAGAATGCACTAAAAGCATGCCAAGCGAGCGATAAATTGTACCAAAATTGCAGGAATTTCATTCGCGACATTTCGATATTCATCTTAACGAATAAGGAAAAGTTAGAATTCAACGAAGAGTATAAATCGCCTAAGCGATTCAGTCTTGAAGAGATACAAAAGGCAAAGGAAATAGTTGCCAAACATAAACATTTTACAACAAGTAATACTGAAAATTTAAAAGAAGTCTTTTTTGCTTTTGTATGTATTACAAATTGTTTGTGGTGGCATATTCAAAAGGTTTCCAAGCTGAACGAAATAATAACAACAACAGATAGTCCAAACAGTTTACTGTATCGTAAGCAAATGACTTCTGTAATAATCGAAATGGCCGAATTGTATCAATTGTTGTATGATTTTTTCCCTGAAGGACAATTAAGTAACAACAAGAAATTTAGCTGATAAAAAAATCCGTTTCTTTACGATTGCGATAGCAAAGGTAAGGAAACGGATGACGGTGGGGAAAGACAATGTGATGCACGGAAGAACATCACAAAATATTAAATATTGGGGTAAATGGTGTGAATGGGCAAAAAAAAGGCCCCGTCCTCTAGAAAGAAGACAAGACCGGAAGAACATCTGAATTCTGCTTGGACTAACTGGCTGCGTCCTACTCTCCCGCGTTGGCAGTACCATCGGCGCTGCAAGGTTTAACTTCTCTGTTCGGAATGGTAAGAGGTGGAGCCCTTGCGCCAAAACAGCCTTTTGTTAGTCAAGAATTATCTGTATTTTTCTTGCCAGAAATGACATAGCTTAGCCACTCCTATGGCAAGCGAAATCAAACCTAACCATATACTTAACGTAGGTATTAGTAACCCAACCAATGCCAAGATGATTGACAATGCCGTTAAATAAGATTCCCAACTATTCAACTGTCCGCGCTTGTATTGCTAATACAAATCGTTTAAGTCTAGGATAAATCCAATCGGTGAGAACCGCCAGCCAAGGCCTAGGCCAGCGACAGATAGGAATGACTCAAACACTGGCAAAAGAACGAAGATGCCTTGGACATCAACCCTCTACACCCAAGAGTCCAGATAGTTCTTTTCTAGATAACGAACTATCCAGACATGAAAAAAATTTCTTTTTCTCATAATTAAAATTTTTAAAATTAAAGATTTAATCATCTTAAAAACTTAATCATCTTAAAAACTTAATCATCTTAAAAACTTAATTATCTACATAATTGTGTTATCTAAGTGCCACATTGCTGCGGCTATAGAGTTTTGAAACTCTTATGCAAAGATATAGAGTGTTGAGCCGATTTACAAATAATCAGCACTTAAAAAATGTTAAAAAGCCACAAATTAAGACACAGGAACGATGTTTTGCTAAAACCAGTAGCCTTTGTCGGACTTTTTATTCTCAAAATTGGTTGGAGCAAAAAGGGCGGCGGTGGGTGATGCGTACCATTCGGGAAATTCATCAGGATTCTTCTTGATGATGTCCACGATGTGCAGGAGGTTGTGAGAAGGACGGAGATGGTCAAGGGTCTCGAGGGCTGAGTTGGACTGCAATAGCCGGACAATCTCTGACCGAAGAACCCGAATGACGGACTTCTTCAAGACAGAGTCCGACGATGTGCTTGCCCTCGTTGTCCAAGATGATGACTGATACACACCAGCCAAAATACTTGAAGTCCTGACTGACTCCGAGGAAATAGCTAGGCATAGAATTGGTGAGAAAGAAGTCCTCTATCTGCGACTTGATGTCCTTGGAGCAAACCTCCGTAATGTACTGCAATCCGTTGCCATAACAGATTTCCGCGTTGAAGATCTGACACGTAGAGAGCGTCTCATCGCGCTCCATCAAGTCAAGGATTTGGCATGGGATTTGGTCGTCCAAACCCCACGGCATATACTGCGTCTTGTTCGAGAGCGTGACGGGCGTTATCTCTGTATCTTCTTTGAAGACTTTGGAGAAGTCCACACTGAATAAGGCTGCTCCTTGCGCGGTGGGTAGAAGTTCGACTGAAGACAGATTAATAGACGTACAAGAATTATTCCTCATAACTTTGTTTTTAAGGCAAAGATATGCGGAATATATGAAGGGGGAAAAGACAATTGCTCAGCGAATATCAATGAAACGAGGTGTTACCGACATTTACACCGATTTGCTAATCTCTTTTAATAGGAAATCCTGCAAGGTCTGTTTGTCTGGCAGCGAAAGCATATAGGTGGAAACAAAGAGGTTGTTATCCATACCAGCAAGAGCATACTCCACCATTTTGTCGCCTTTACGTGTACAAAGAAGTATTCCCACTGGAGGATTATCCCCTTGATTCATTTCATTTTCCCTGTAATAAGAAACATAGGCATTGAGTTGACTCAAATCTGCATGACGGAACTCATCATCCTTCAGTTCAATGATTACATTGCAATGCAGAATACGATTATAGAACACCAAATCGGCAAAGTAATATTCATCATCGATAATCATTCTTTTCTGTCGAGCCTCGAAACAGAACCCTTTGCCCATTTCAAGCAAGAAATCTTGCAAATGACCTATCAAGGCATTTTCCAAATCGCTTTCCGTAAAGGCTTCAGGACGCAATCCGAGGAACTCGAACGAGAATGGGTCTTTGATTGAAAGAGCTGGAGTGTTATTTTTCTCTGTGCGCTCAATCAACAATTCTGGGCTTTTGCTTATTCCTGCTCGGAAATAGAGGTTTGTTGAAATCTGTCTGCGCAACTCTTTTACGCTCCAACAGCAACGGATGCACTCGGTTTCATAAAAGAAACGAGCCAGTGGGTCATCAACGGTAATAATCTCTACGATGTGAGAAAAAGAAAGCTTGGAAACGAGATCAATGGCAGGTGTGACGAATTTGTCCGACGGCGTCGGACTTTTTTCAAAAGATTTGTCCGATGCTGTCGGACTTATTTCAGATTTCTGCAATGCCATCGAAGAAATCTGTCCATTCAAATAATCTTTTATTTGAGGATATGCCAAGTAAAAACGACGACAATTTTTGAGAATCGGAAGGTCTCACGGTGCGTGCCGTGCATCAGTAACCACCCCATCGAAAAATCCTTTCCTACACAAAGATTACCAACATCAACCGAACTTTCCTATAAAACCATTTTCGGGCGTAAACCAGCGGAAACTACTAAAAAAAATATAGATTCCGCTGATTTACGCCCGAAAATTCTAAATTTTGGCATCTTTACCTTTAGCGGGCAAGTCGGGCGAAGGTGGAGGATGGAGACCGAAAAGAAGCAACCTTCCTCCGAAAGAACTCTACCGACAGGAAGGGGGAGACTCTTCTCTCCTCCTTATGCTGCCGTCGCCCTCCCCTTGACCCTCCGTTGACCTTCTGCCTTCTTTCTCCCTTTTAAAGGTAGCAAAAAGGGAGAAGGTAAGCAGAAAGGAAACGTAAACGAAACAGGAGCAGAAGGACGGCATAAGGGTGGCATTTATCCATTGCAATAGCGTATTTGGACATTCCAAAAGTGCATTTCGCCATAAAAGTAAGGAAACAGGCAAAAAAAATGAGGCGATTTGCACACATTTCAAAGTATTTGACTATATTTGCAACGTATATCGAAGAAGAACGCGACCCATGTGTTGGCAGATGTGCCACGATGAGCAGGTGTTTAGAATCAATCGGATATTGAATACATACATTTAGTTTCGAGCTACTGCTTATTAACGAAAAACACAGGTCTTCGACCATCGGAAGACCTTTTTAGAGGATTGAAAAATATGAAGAAAAAGAATTACATTGCCTTAAGCCTTTCAGTAATTTCCGTATTTGGAATCAGTAATGTAACCGCTCAGACGTTGCGCGGCACGGTGACGGATGCCATCTCGGGCGAACCCCTCATCGGTGCAGCTGTGCGACTGGTGCAAACCAACAAGGGGGCCGCCACCGACATGGACGGCAGCTACCGCATCGACGTCGGGCAATCGGGACGCTTCACCATCGAGACCTCGTATGTGGGGTACGAACCGAGCGTGATGAAGGAGATTCTCATCTCGGGCAACAAGGAGGTGGTCATCGACATCGCTCTGCGCGAGAACAGTCAGACGTTGAACGAAGTGGTGGTACGGCCGCGCGTCAACAAGGTGGCAACGGTGAACCCGACGGCCTTGGTGGGCGGCATGATGCTCTCCATGGAAGAGGCCAACCGCTATGCGGGCGGGTACAATGACCCCGCCCGACTGGTGACTGCCTTTGCGGGCGTGGCGGGTCAGGGCGACGGCAATGGCATCTCCATCCACGGCAACGCGCCACAGTTCATGCAATACCGTCTGGAAGGGGTCGAGATATTCACGCCCAACCATTTCTCGGGCCTCTACGATGCAGGTTTCGGCATGGTGAGTGCGCTCAACTCGAACGTCATTACCAATTCCGACTTCTTCGTATCGACCTTCAATGCCAGCTACAACAATGTCATGGCAGGTGTGTTCGACGTGAAGATGCGTGCCGGCAACAACGAGCGTTATGAAAACGGCGTGCAGATCGGTACCGTGGGTATCGAGTGGACCAGCGAGGGTCCTCTGTCGCGCCATAGTAACGCCAGCTACATACTGAACTACCGTTTCGGCTTCTCCACCCTTGCCCGAGAGATGGGACTCATCGACACCAAGGGTTCGCAATACGACTTCCAGGACTTATCGCTCAAGTTGAACTTCCCCACCAAGCAAGCAGGCACCTTCTCGGTCTTCGCCTTGGGCTTCGTTGACAAGGCTTGGGACGAGAAACTGGACCTCCAGGACATCCACTCCATCTACGATGCCAGCAATCAGCAGGGAGACCTTGTGAATGCCGTTGTCGGTGCATCGCACAGGATTCACTTCGGCAACAAATGGACGTGGCGCACGACGTTGGCCTACAACCTACAGCACAACAAGATGAACACCGACTATTGGGGTCTGACCTTCGACAGCAACCGGAACCCCACCGGCTTTGAGGGCAAGAGTTATCCGTTCAACCACTTGAAACAGAACGAGGACCGTCTGGTGGTGAACACCGAACTGTCGAAACAGGTCACACCCCGCTGGCTCGTCCAGTTGGGCGGCGAATACTCGCACCGCTTCTTCGACCTCAGTTTCCGCACGGCCCAGAATGTCTATGACCCCGTTCCGACGACACCCTATTATGCCACCAAGGACGACACGGGATTGGCCACCCTCTTCTGGTCGAACCTCTGGAAACCTGCCGAAGGCTGGAGCTTGACGCTGGGTGTGGCGGGAAGTTACTTCCTCCTGTCGGAAGACGTGAGTATCGAGCCCCG